>ERZ1106915.481-NODE-481-length-57338-cov-11.323726_pt1 | contig 57338 bp, 61 predicted proteins | sample MGYA00403653_ERZ1106915 | MGnify/ENA primary metagenome ERZ1106915 (study PRJEB35170, sample SAMEA104062404) | human gut metagenome | biome: human gut; feature: human-associated habitat; material: faeces | place: Denmark | collected 2012-06-06 ... | reverse complement strand
TGATTCTGTTCACGATTATTTTTCTTTATCCGCTTTTCTGGAACCTGATGTCTGCATTTAAAACCAATACAGAGTATCTGACGGATCCTTATGCGCTGCCTGCAGCACTGAATTTTGACAACTTTATTGCAGCCTGGGGAAAAGCAAACATTGCAGCCTATTTTGGAAATTCCGTACTGGTAACGGTACTTTCAACCGTGCTTTTGCTTTTATTTGTTATTCCTATTTCTTATGCGCTGGCAAGATACCGTTTTGTAGGGAGCAAGCTGATCTCAACCATTTATATGGCATGCATTTTCCTGCAGGCAACCTATATTATGATTCCTCTGTTTCTGGAATTACAGGCAATAAACGGATTGAACAATCTTCCGGTACTGTGCCTTGTTTATGCAGTCATGCAGTTTCCGTTTTGTATTTTTACTCTCCAGGGCTTTATGTCCGCTGTGCCAAGGGACTATGAGGAATCTGCCAGAATTGACGGCGCTACCAACCTTCAGCTTCTGCTTAAGGTAATGGTTCCTCTTGCCAAGCCTGGAATTGCTACCATTACCATGTTAAGTGCCATGGGCTTTTGGAATGAATATCCGCTGGCTCTTGTACTTCTCACAGAGGATGCCAAAAAAACACTTCCGATTGGTATGGCAAACCTGTTTGAGGTGCAAAAGTACGCTACAGACTGGGGTGCATTGTTTGCAGGACTTGTGATCGTTATGATTCCGACGATTATTATTTATCTTATTGGACAAAGATATCTGCTGCAGGGAATCGGCGCAGGCGGCTTAAAGGGTTAGAGAGGAGTTTATATATGCCAACAGATCAGGAATTAATTCGAATTGTTCCAAGTGACAGGCAGCTTGCCTATCAGGAAACGGAATTCTATGCATTTTTTCATTTCGGAATGAATACATATACAAACAGAGAATGGGGCGACGGAACCGAAGATCCCAAGCTTTTTAACCCTGCCAAGCTGGATGCCGACCAGTGGGTATCTGCAGCCAAAAGCGCAGGCATGAAGGGCGTGATCCTCACCTGCAAGCACCACGACGGCTTCTGCCTTTGGCCCACCAGATACACCAGTCACAGCGTTGCCTCAAGCCCATGGAAAAAGGGAACCGGTGATGTAGTCAAAGAGGTTTCGGATGCCTGCCGCCGTCACGGCATGAAATTCGGAATCTATCTTTCCCCCTGGGACCGGAACCAGCCCTGCTATGGAACGGGAAAGGAATATGATGATTACTATCTGGCTCAGCTTACCGAGCTGCTCACCGGATACGGAGAAATATTCAGTGTCTGGCTGGATGGTGCCTGCGGCGAGGGACCAAATGGCAAAAAACAGGTCTATGACTGGGAACGCTATTATGCCTGCGTGCGCAAATATCAGCCAGACGCCTGCATCTGTGTATGCGGCCCGGATATCCGCTGGTGCGGCAATGAAGCCGGAGATGTGCGTAAATCCGAGTGGAGTGTAGTTCCTGCCCGCACTGCACTGGCAGAGAGCATACAGGAAAAAAGCCAGCAGGCAGATGATGAGGAATTCCGTCAGCGAAAAATTACAAGTGACATGGAGGATCTTGGAAGCAGAGCCGCTCTTCAGGGAGAAAAGGATCTGATCTGGTATCCTGCCGAAGTCAATACCTCCATAAGACCGGGCTGGTTTTATCACGCAAAAGAAGATAATCAGGTAAAAAGCCTTGAAGAGCTGATTTCTATTTACTGCGGATCTGTAGGTGGAAACGCTACCTTTCTTCTAAATATTCCGCCTATGCCAAACGGGCTGCTCCATCCAAATGATGTTGCCAGGCTGGCAGAATTGGGACAGTGGAAGAGAAGCGCATTTTCCGGCAATCTTGCAGAATCCGCAGAAATAACTGCATCCTCCGAAGATGCCGCTCATCCGGTTCAGAATGTTCTCACAGACACCAGAACCACCTGGTACCAGCCAGAGACAGATACTAAAACCGGAGTTTCCCCAGCGGAACTTATTTTCAATCTGCATACCCAAAAGGCACTGGGCTATCTGGTAATAAAAGAGGCAATCCAGCACAGCCAGAGAGTGGAGGCCTTTTGTGTCTACGCACAAAAAGAAGAGAAGTGGGTTCCGGTTTATGAAGGAACCGTTATAGGATATCAGAAAATCGTGAAGCTTTCCGAAGTTTTCACCAGGAAGCTTAAAATTGTATTTTCTGATTATCGTGTTGCGCCTTTGATTTCCTTTGTGGGAATTTATCCCAAAAGATAATTTCATAAAATACCATGATTTTCCAGATAATTTTCTTTTAAATATATTATTATTCGCAATTCTTTGAGCGCAGTTTCTTTACAGAGACTGCGTTTTACGTTATACTTAAGATATCCAAAGAAGGAGAGTAAAACTTATGAAAAAGAAAATATTTACAAAAGACAACCTGATTTTTTTCCTGATTCTCAATCTGGGACTGATCTTCACCGCAGTAGGAATTTCCATTTTTAAAACGCCCAACCATTTCGCATTTGGGGGAACCTCCGGTCTGTCCATCATACTGTCCACCCTTTTTCCACAATGGAATGTCGGTGTATTCATGTGGATCGTCAATGCAGTGCTGGTTGTGCTGGGATTTTTCTTCCTGGGAATCCATTCCATGGGCTGGACCATTTATTCCTCCTTTGCCTTGTCCTTTTTTGTCAGTGCCTGTGAATTTATTTACCCATTACAGGCACCACTGACTCATGATGTATTTTTGGAGCTGTGCTTTGCCGTTATTCTCCCCGCAGTTGGTGCTGCTATGGTATTTAATGTAGGTGCCTCTACAGGCGGTACCGATATTGTGGCTATGATCCTGCACAAATACACAAGCCTTGAGATCGGACGCGCCCTTTTGGTCAGTGACCTTGGAATCGTGCTTGTGGCAGCCTATCTTTACGGCGCACAGACCGGACTTTACTGTATCCTGGGCATGATCCTGAAATGCACCGTAGTAGACAGCGCCATTGAGAGCCTGAACCTTCGAAAGGTCTGTACCGTAATCTGTAAGTATCCGGACGAAGTAGAGGCTTTCATTATCAATGATCTTCACCGTTCTGCTACTGAGCAGAAGGCTTTCGGCATTTACACAAAAACGGAGCAGAAGGTGCTGATGACCGTTCTCACCAGAAGTGAGACCAACCGTCTTCGTATTTACCTGCGCCATCTGGATCCCCATGCTTTTATCACCATTGTAAACAGCAGTGAAATTATCGGAAAAGGGTTCCGAAGTATTTAAATGCCAGAAATCAGAATAGTGTAATTATCAGTCATAATAAGGGTGGTATTTTTCTCTCTGAAGCATTATAATGATATGACACAAATTTATAATGACTTGAAGGGGGAACTATGAAAAGTACGGTTTCAACGGGGAAAGACAACTTTTACCCGCAGATTTTCCGGCTGGCAATTCCGATCATTATCCAGAATCTGCTCAGCGCGGCAGTAAATTCAGCTGACGTGATCATGCTGAATTACGTAGGTCAGTCTGCTATCTCGGCAGTATCTCTGGCCGCCAATTATTCCAATATTTTGTTTATGGTTTATTACGGACTGGGAACAGGAGCGTCCCTTTTGTGTTCCCAGTATTCCGGCAAAAAGAACTTCCAGGCCATCCATGCAGTCGAAGGAATTGCCCTTCGTTTTTCCGTGGCAATATCCATTCTGGTGGCATTGGTGGCCTTTACTATGCCCCAACGGATGATGACCCTTTTTACATCTGACAGGGAACTGATTGCCATCGGCTCATCCTATCTGCGGATCATGGGAATCACATACATCTGCTGGGGAATTTCGGAAATTTACCTGGCGGTTCTTCGAAGCATCGGGCGTGTTACCGTCAGCATGGCCCTGAATATGCTGGCATTTATCCTGAATGTTTTGCTCAATGCCACTTTTATTTTCGGCCTGTTCGGGGCGCCGCGTCTTGGAGCTACCGGTGTTGCCATTGCAACTGCGCTTTCCAGACTGATCCAGCTGATTGCCTGCCTGATTGTTTCTTTCTTAAGCAAGGATGTGAAATTAAATCTTGCTTACATGTTCCTTAGAAGCAAGGTACTGCTGAATGATTTTATCCGGCTGTCACTTCCGGCACTTGGAAATGACCTGTCCTGGAGTGTTGCCTTTTCCATGTACTCCGTAATCTTAGGACACCTTGGCACAGACGCGGTTGCCGCCAATTCCCTGGTAGTAGTGGTGCGAAATATCGGCTCTGTATTCTGTTTTGCCATTGCAAGCGCAGGAACCATTTTGCTGGGACAGATTATGGGACAGGGGAACCTGGAAAAATCCAAACGATATGCTTCCAGAATGCTTCGCCTGACGGTAATCACAGGGGCTGTGGGCGGTCTGATTGTTCTTGCAGTCACGCCCTTTGTCCTGAGATTTGCATCTCTGAACGAGACTGCCATGCATTATCTGAAATATATGCTTCTTATCAACACCTACTACATTATGGGTTCTGCAGTCAATACTGCGCTGATCGCCGGTGTGTTCCGAGCCGGAGGGGATACTAAGTTCGGTCTGATCTGTGACACTATAGACATGTGGGTATACGCCGTACCCCTTGGCTTTTTCGCCGCATTTGTCCTGAAGCTTCCTGTGCTGTGGGTATATTTCCTTTTGTGCACCGACGAATTTGTGAAATGGCCCTGGGTATTTCGCCATTACCGAAAAGGCACCTGGGCAAAAAATATAACACGAGACGATCTGTTTGAATAAAACAAGGAAAAGGCAGCCGGAGTATATGATCCCGGCTGCCTTTTCCTTAGATTTCCACAAGAATTCCCTTTTCCTTATCATAGTGGCAGTACTTTCCGGTGCCAGAAATAAAGGGCTGATAAGTATCTGTGCGGGTATCCTTCACATACACGATTCCGGTGGCGATCATCTCCACCAGAGAAAAGCGTTTGCTTAAACTGGAAATCCACGCATAAGTCTTATTGCTGTCAGAATCTGCAGCTACCAGACTGTAACCCTCATCGCATGGCTTCAGGGTGAAATAAATCTTCTCCGGCTTGGTGCTCTCCTTAAATACCTGGCTGGCAATGTAGGAAGAAAAATGCTTCTCTACAAATTCCTGGAAAGAGTGGAGGGTATAAACTTCTCCGCTTACTTCATCCGTAATCCTGTCTCCGCGCTGCAGTCTTGCCTTGATCAGGGACAATGTTTCAATAGTCCAGTTGATAAAGGAAATGCTGCTGTAGGTCATGCTCTCCAGAAGCTGGTCGATCAGTTTCTTTGTCAATACGTTTGACTTGGTTGCTTCGTTAAAAAGTTCTTCATTCATAATCCGCGCCCTCCATAGTATAAGATGGTAATTGATAATTTTATTATAAGAGCCTAAGCTCAAAAAAGCAATAAGTTGCCCCATTCTTTCTATATATCATTTGCCTTTCCTGAAAAATCGTGGTATCATCTATAGCAGTATTATTCAAACAAACAGACGCGGAAAGGAAAATTTTATGGAAAAACACCATCACCACGAGAGAAGTACATTCTCCGGGAAACTGGGCTTTGTACTTTCTGCTGCCGGAGCCTCGGTAGGACTGGGAAATATCTGGAGATTCCCCTACCTGGCAGCCAAATACGGCGGCGGCATTTTTTTACTGATCTACATCATTCTGGCACTCACCTTCGGCTACTCCATGATCATTGCGGAAACAGCCCTTGGACGCATGACCCGCAAAAGCCCAGTAGGCGCTTTTGGCAAATTCGGCAAATCCAAATGGCTGTCCTTCGGCGGATGGATCAACGCCGTTATCCCCATCCTGATCGTACCGTATTACTCGGTAATCGGCGGATGGGTTATCAAGTATCTCATTGAATATGTAAAAGGCAACAGCCAGAAGCTGGCAGAAGACGGATATTTCTCCGCCTTTATCTCAGACGGAACCTCCACAGAGATCTGCTTTCTTGTATTTGCCCTTTTGACACTGGCAATTATTTTCGCAGGTGTCCGAAACGGAGTAGAACGTGTGTCCAAATTCATGATGCCGATCCTGGTATTTTTGTCCGTGCTGATCGCCTTCTACTCGGTTACAAGACCTGGTGCCTTGGCTGGCGTGAAATATTTTCTGGTTCCCAACCCGGCTAACTTTTCCTGGATGACCGTGGTCGCAGCCATGGGACAGATGTTTTATTCTTTGTCCATTGCAATGGGAATCCTGGTCACCTTCGGTTCTTATATGAAACGAGACGTGTCCATCGAAGGATCCACCACAAATGTGGAGATTTTTGACACCGCCATTGCCATTATGGCAGGCCTGATGATCATTCCGGCAGTCTTTTCATTTTCCGGTGGAGATCCGGATACCCTGCAGGCTGGTCCGGCGCTGATGTTCATTACCATCCCCAAGGTTTTTGCCAACATGGGATTTGGAACGCCAATTGGAATCATTTTTTTCCTGCTGGTACTGATGGCAGCTCTGACAAGCTCCATTGCCCTTACGGAAAGTGCCGTATCCACTTTCCAGGACGAGCTGAGATGGCCGAGAAAAGGTGCAACGGTAATCGTAGGCATCATCATGGTTATTCTTGGAAGCCTTTCTTCCCTGGGATACGGACCGCTGGCATTTGTGAAGATCATTGGCATGCAGTTCCTGGATTTCTTTGATTTCCTCACAAATTCGGTCATGATGCCTATCGCTGCATTTGCAACCTGCATTCTGATTTCCAGAGTCATCGGTGTTGGCAAAATTGAAGAGGAAGTGGAAGCAGACGGAGGATCTTTTAAAAGGAAAAAAGTCTTTCGTTTTATGATCCGGTATCTCTGCCCGATTTTTGCTGTGATCATTCTGCTCAGTTCCGTGGCAAATGCATTCGGCTGGATTTCCATGTAAACGGAGCTGACTTCGGACAAAAGATACCGCAAAGCAGAGCGTGCAGATTGCGGGAACGATTTTTGTACATGCTCTAACACAAAGGAGAAAATTATGTTCAGAGAAATTGGTGAAGAAAGAACATTTAACGGGATTCTAAAACAGATCATCGAGAACATCCAGAAGGGAACCCTGAAAGCCGGGGCGGCACTTCCCGCGGAGCGGGTTATGGCAGAAGCCATGGGCGTATCCCGCTCGGCAGTCCGGGAAGTGCTCCGTGCGCTGGAGCTTCTTGGAATTGTGGAATCTGTTCCTGGTGGCGGCAATTACATTACTTCAGATCTTGACAACTGGCTCATCGGCCCGCTGTCCATCTTTTTCCAGTTAAACAACAGCTATCCCATTCAGAACCAGCAGCTTCGCGCCGCACTGGAGCGGGAATGCGCGGTTCTTGCAGCGAAGAAATGTACGCCCCTTGACGCAGCAGAGCTGCTGATAATCCTCACAAGGCTGGACGGTTCAGAGGATGAGAAAACCAGAGGGGATCTCGACAAGGAGCTTCATCACAAAATTGCCAAAATTGCAGACAATCCTATGCTTTACAGTGTTCTTTCCGCCGCTGATCAGCTGATCGAATCCAGCATTTTCGGAACAAGAGATTACATCATGCTGAAAAACCAGTCTGTCAAAGATGTGGATGATCAGCACAGAAGACTGGTGCACGCCATTATAAACGGTGACGCCAAGGAAGCGGAGCACTGTATGTCTGAGCATATGCAAACCATCGAGAAATATATGCTTGAAATGCAAAAAGAGCGGTAAAAACCGCCCCTTTTGTTCTGAGTAACTGACAGTCAGGGATTTTCCCCCGGCTGTCAGTTTTTCTTTTTGTAGATCAGATAAGAATAGAAAATAATTTCCCAGCACCAGAAAAAGGAGTCCAATCAGCAGCATCATTACCATGGCCATACTGATCTTTACGCCAAGGGCAATGAGATAAGTAGCACCGCTCATCAAAATAGAGAGCACCGGTTTTTCGAAATGTCAATATGAAAATAAATTCTGGAATTTCGAAGATGGAGCCGTCTAAATTGTTGCTGCGGACTTTACTGCTGACAGTGATTTTGCCTTGTAATTCCTGCCCATATCCTATATACTCATTTATCATACTTTGTAACTATTTGGCACTTTCCCAGTTACGGGAAATATTCCCTTGCTAAATCGTTACCATGATTTGGGGGCAAAAAATGGACACCATTTATCGAATTGCAATTTGTGATGATGAAGCGGCAGATCGCGCCTTCCTTTCCTCCCTTGTGAAAAAGTGGGGCAGTGCAAAGGAAGCGGCGGTGCGTGTTCGCGAATTTACTTCTGCGGAGAATTTTCTTTTTCATTACGCTGAGAATAAAGAATATGACATCCTTCTTCTGGATATTGAAATGGGAGACATGGACGGCATTTCCATGGCGAAAAAGCTGCGTCAGGACAACCATACCATCCAGATTGTGTTTGTCACCGGATATTCAGATTATATTGCAGAAGGATATGAGGTGGAGGCACTTCATTATCTATTGAAACCTCTGAAGGAAGAGAAGCTTTTCACAGTTCTGGACCGTGCAGCCCGTAAGCTTTCCGCAAATGAGAAAGTTCTGACTCTCACAAGCGGCGGGGAAATGGTGCGGTTTCCACTTAATCAGCTGCGGTATGCAGAAGTTTACAGAAACTATGTAACCCTGCATGAAATCAGTGATTTTACCCTGAAAATGACTCTTGGGGAACTGGAAAAACACCTGGATTCCCGTTTTTTCCGGGCAGGACGTTCCCTGATTGTCAACCTTACCCGGATCAGCCGTGTCACCAGAAAAGAAATTTATCTGCAGGATGGAACGGTTCTTCCTCTTCCAAGAGGTGTCTATGAGAAGCTTAACCGGGCCATTATAAATATGGAGTGAATGCACAATGGGATTTTTTTCGAAAAGAATGGATAAGAAGCTTGCCGTTTATCAGCAGGAACTGATCCAGACACACTATCAGGAAGTGGACAATATGTATCGCCAGATCCGGGGCTGGAGACACGACTACCGCAATCACATCCAGACCATGAAGGCCTATGCGGCGGCAGAAGACTGGGAAGCCATCCGGCATTATCTGGATCTGCTGGATGAGGATCTGACGACTGTGGATACCGTAGTCAAAACAGGAAATCCTATGGCAGATGCAATCTTAAACTCAAAAATCTCCCTGGCAAGGTCAAAGGAGATTCAGGTGATTGCAGATGCCGATATTCCGGTGAAGCTGAAATCTTCGGAGATCGATCTGTGCTGTATTATCGGAAACCTTTTTGACAATGCCATTGAGGCCAGCCTGGCGCTTCCCAAAGAGCAGCGGATCATTCGCATCTATATGGACATGAAAGGCACCCAGCTATACATTTCCTTTACCAATTTTACCGCTGGAAAGAAAATGAAAAAGGAGGGAAATCTGTTTAAAAGCACCAAAGGGGAAGGGCACGGTCTTGGCCTGATCCGCATTGATGATATCGTGAAACGTCTGGACGGATATATCAACCGCAACAGTGAGGATGGGGCTTTTACTACGGAGATTTTGATTCCGCAGGTATAAAAGCAGGGCACCTTATTTTTCCTTAAAATACTGCAGGTAAAACGTAACTTTACAATTCATCACCCCGATTAACAATTCGTCCCCGGTTTGACCCGGGGACATTTTTTCTGGTAAAATAATGAAAAAACCCAGAAAGGTACTCTTTATGTTTACAAAAAGCAACTCCACTCCTAAATATAACACCTTCCAAAACATTGGCTTTATGATCCGTCTGGCCTGGAATTCAGATGAAAAAATGGTTCTTGTACTTTGCCTTCTGATTGCACTTTTGTCAGTGGCGCAGAACCTGATCGATCTGTACATTTCCCCCGTGATCCTGGACGCCGTGGAAAACCATGTGCCTGTCATCCGGCTGCTTTTTACTATTGCAGGCTTTGCGATTGCCAGCATGGCCGTATCCGCTGCGCTGACCTACGCCAGGCAAAATTCCAGTCCCGGGCGCATCAGTGTCCGCTGTGAAATCGTCAACCTTCTAAACCGTAAAGCAGCCACCACCGCCTACCCAAACCTGGAAGACAACCGCTTTTTAAAACTGCTGGAAAAGTCAAATGAATACACCAACTGTAACCAGGAAGCAGCCGGAGCCATATGGGAAACCCTTACCTTACTGCTGATCAATCTTACCTGTTTCTTTCTTTACGGCAGCCTTCTGACCCAGGTTCAGCCAGTCCTGATCCTGGTGATTCTTGCCACTTCCGGGACCAGCTATTTTCTCTCCAGACATCTGGACAGCTATCGATATACCCACCTGGATGAGGAAGCAGAATATGCGAAACGGATGCTGTATCTTCTGAATCAGGCAAAGGACTTCGGCGCTGCAAAGGACATTCGGATCTTCGGGCTTCGCACCTGGCTGGAGGAACTGTATGAGAAAAATCTGGAAGCTTTTCTTGCCTTCCACAGGAAGGCGGAAGGGGTATACCTCTGGGCACGGATTGCAGATGTTATTCTCACCTTTTTGCGAAATGGAACCGCTTATGCATTCCTGATCTATCTGGTATTTCAGCAGGAGATGGATGTGCCGGCATTCCTTTTATTGTTCACCGCAGTAGATGGATTTTCCAGCTGGGTTCTTGGAATTCTGGATGGATTTCGCACCTTGCATAAGCAGTCCCTGGATATTTCCACTATCCGTGAATGCCTGGATTACCCGGAAATTTTCTCCTTCACGGATGGAATTCCCCTGAAATGGGAGACTCAAAAGAGCTATGAAATCCGCCTTGAGCATGTGTTTTTCCGCTATCCAAATGCCTCAGAGGACACCTTAAAAGACATCAATTTCACCCTTCATCCAGGAGAAAAACTAGCAATGGTAGGCTTAAATGGAGCTGGAAAAACCACATTGATCCGGCTGATCTGTGGCTTTTATGATCCTACGGCAGGCCATGTTTTGTTAAATGGAACGGATATCCGTACCTATAATCGTACGGATTATTACACGTTCTTTTCCGCAGTATTTCAGGAATTTTCCCTGCTGGCTGCAACTGTGGCAGCAAATGTCGCACAGACAGAGGATGAAATAGACCAGAAACGAGTGGAAGATTGCCTGGAAAAAGCCGGACTTCGCGCAAAAATCAAGTCCCTTCCCAGACAATATGAAACCTGTCTGAACCGGGAGGTTTATGAGGATGCAGTGCTTTTTTCTGGCGGGGAAACTCAGCGGCTTATGCTTGCCCGTGCCCTATATAAGGATGCTCCCTTTGTGATTTTAGATGAACCTACCGCAGCACTTGATCCCATTGCGGAAGCAGATATTTACGGCAAATACAACGAAATGACACAGGGAAAATCCTCTATTTTTATTTCCCACCGTCTTGCTTCCACAAGGTTCTGCGACCGAATCCTTATGCTTGGCGACGGCAAAATCCTGGAGGAAGGAACCCACGAAGAGCTCCTTAACCTTGGGGGAAAATACGCCCAGCTGTATGAGATTCAAAGCAAATATTACAGGGAAAAGACGGAAATGAACCATACTGATATGAGTAAATTTACAGATAGAGAGCAGACTAAATTCGTTTACAGGAAAGGAGAGGGCAGAAATGTCTCAGAATAAACAACGTTTATCCTGGCTGGAAATGCTGAAAATCAACCAAAGAGCCTACCTGCTCTTTTACAAAAGGTATCCCCGGATGATTCTTTCCCGCTTTGCCCTGATTATCTGGAAAGCGCTGACGCCGTATGTGGGCATCTATTTTTCCGCCCTTATTATTGAAGAACTGGCAGGGGCAAAGAACCCTGGACGGATTCGTTTTCTGGTGCTTCTTACCTTATTTTTGATAGCTGCAGGCAGCCTTGTAACGGCTCTTCTGGAAAAATGGAAGAACGTTCAAAGCGCTGGAATGTGGCTGAAGATCAAGAAAATTTTGTCCGAGAAGCTGTTTGAAACTGACTATGTAAATTTGGATGAAACGAAAAATATAGAGTTGTATTCTGCCATCTGCCAGAACCACAACAGCGCTGGCTGGGGGCTTTATCGCACTCTGGAAGACTGCGAAGCCCTGTGCCAGACGGTGATAGTGATCCTTGGCGGCGCCTCCCTGACCCTTTCCCTTTTCACAAGCCAGGTACCGGAAAGTGCAGGGAAATATACCATTTTAAACAATCCGTTATTTGTGATTTTAATCGCTCTGATTATGCTGGCAGTCACCTGCATTTCGCCTGTACTTGCAGGAAAAGCCGGACGCTATCTGTCCAGCCTGGCAGATATCCATAACCTTGGAAACCGTATGTTTTCCTATTACGGACATCTTGGATATGACACCAAAAAAGCGGCAGATATGCGCATTTACAGACAGGATAAAATCTGCGAAAAATATAATTTAAACAAAGAAAGTACCTTTGGTTTCAGAGGGGTGTTTGCCAGATACCAGAAGGGTCCTGTGGGATTTTATCTTGCCGGGGCTTCGGCAATGTCTGGGATTTTCACCGGAATCGCCTATGTTTTTGTGTGCCTAAAAGCGTGGGCGGGAGCCTTTGGACTGGGTGCAGTTACCAGATACGTTGCTTCCATCACCAGGGTTTACGGCGGGATTTCCACCCTGATCACGACAATGGAGGATATGCGAAGCAATGCCGCTTTTTTGAATATGGTATTTGAGTTTCTGGACATTCCGGATCACATGTATCAGGGCAGTCTGACGGTTGAAAAGCGAAATGACCGCAAATATGAGGTGGAATTTCGCAATGTGTCTTTTCAGTATCCGGGAAGCCAGGAATATGCCTTAAAGGATGTGAACATAAAGTTTGAAATCGGCAAAAAGCTGGCTGTGGTAGGTATGAATGGAAGCGGAAAAACGACCTTTATCAAGCTTCTTTGCCGTCTGTATGATCCTACAGAGGGGGAAATTCTGCTCAATGGAATCGATATCCGAAAGTACAATTACCGGGAATATATGACGATCTTTTCCGTGGTTTTCCAGGATTTCAAACTGTTTTCCCTGCCTCTTGGAGAGAATGTGGCAGCCAGAACAAATTATGACAGAGAACTGGTTACAGAAGCCCTTGAAAAAGCCGGATTTAAGCAGCGTCTTGCCAAAATGCCCCATGGCCTTTCTACCTGTTTATACAAGGAGTACACCGAATCCGGAGTGAGCATTTCCGGCGGGGAAGCCCAGAAAATTGCTATCGCAAGAGCCCTCTATAAGAATGCTCCCTTTATCATTCTGGACGAACCAACCGCTTCCCTGGATCCTGTAGCGGAAGCCGAGATCTACGAGAAATTTGCCGAAATTGTCGGTGACCGCACCGCCATCTACATCAGCCACCGCCTGTCCTCCTGCAAATTCTGCGACAAAATCGCCGTTTTCCACCACGACACCATCGTCCAGACTGGCACCCACCAGTCCCTCCTCACCGACCAAACCGGCATCTACCACACCCTCTGGCAGGCCCAGGCACAGTATTATACATAGACATTGCAGGATTTTTGCTTTATTTTTGTATTCATTTCGTTACAATACGGTTACATTTCCACATTCAAAACAATGTATAATAAAACCCAGATGGCCCACAGCCATCCCTCTGCATAAATGCAACACTTAGAAAGGAACACCCACGAAAAATGAAAGCCAGAATCCTTGTAATAGAAGATGAAATCGCGATCAATGACCTGCTGTGCATGAACCTGGAGGTGACAGGGTATGAGACGGTGAGCTGCTTGGATGGAAACGAGGCAAGCGACACCATCCGCCAGGATCATAACTTCCAGTGCGCCCTTGTGGACATTATGCTCCCAGGCAAAGACGGCTACGCCCTTTTGCCAGAGCTGAAGCGCTTCGGCATCCCCGTCATTTTCCTCACCGCCAAAGCCGACCTGTCAAGCAAAGTAAAAGGCCTGAAAGAAGGAGCTGAAGATTACATTGTAAAGCCCTTCGAAATGCTGGAAGTCATGGTGCGCCTGGAAAAAGTACTGGAGCGCCACGGCAGCACCCAGGAGCAGCTTCAGATTGACGATGTCATCATTGACACCGTAAGCCACACCGTCATCAAAAACGGCGAAGAAATTTACCTGAAACCCATGGAATACAACTGCCTGATGATGTTCGTGAAAAGTCCTAACAAAGCCCTTTCAAGAGAACAGCTCCTTTCCGGCCTCTGGGGCGTGGAATTTGAAGGAGAAACACGCACCGTAGATGCCCACGTAGGCCGTATCCGCAAAAAGCTGGGCTGGCAGGATAAGATCAAAACCATCCCCCGCATCGGCTACCGACTGGAGGTGGATCTTTGAAGCTGTTTACCAAAATCTTTCTCCAGGTGACCTGTGTGATCCTGATTTTATCCTCCGCCATTTTTTTCTACACCACCTGCCGCTGGAAAGATCAAAGCCTGCAGGACATCAACAGCTACGAGTGGAACAAATTTCAGACCAGCATTTCCCAGTTCGAAAACCAGCTAAGGATCGCAGGCAGCCAGTCAGATGCCTCCGATCCCGACCTTCAGGAAAAAATACTGGTCTACTCCTTTCGCCACGTTTTCCACGATTCCGCCGCTTTATACTGCAATGAAAAAGAACTTTACAACGGAACCTCCTATGAATTTGAGGCAGAAACCATCAGGAAATTGACAGCAGAAACCCTTCCTCAGAAAAACCTTTCCGCATTTTATGATTATGATCCTGTCATCAGCAAAACAGATGGTAAAACCCTTCTTTTGTATTCCTATTCCTCCACAGAATACACAGGGGAAGAGAACTATCAGATCGTCACCTACAAAGACATCACCGATGTGTTGAAACGCAGCCAGATCCTGTTTTTCCAGGCAGGCGCACTGACCCTTGGCCTTCTTCTTTTCACAGGCTTCCTTCTTTTTTTCAGCCTGAAAAAGATCATGGCGCCTCTTACCAAACTGAACGAAGCCGCCCTCTGCATTGCGGACGGAAACTACGATATCCAGGTTCCACAGAACGGAAACACCGAACTGGCACAGGTGGGAAAAAGCTTTAACCAGATGACTGCCAAAATAAAAGAGCAGATTGAAAGTCTCTCCGCCGTCAACCAGGCCCAGAGGCAGCTTCTTGGCAGCCTGGCCCACGAGCTGAAAACTCCTATGACCGCCATCATCGGCTACGCAGACACCCTTCTCACCGTCCGCCTGTCAAAGGAGCGGCAGGAGAGAGCACTGACCTATATTGGAAACGAATGCCGCCGGCTTTCCAGGCTTTCCGTAAAAATGCTGGAGCTGACCGGACTGTATGAAACCGGGGAATCCCAGCTTACCCTTCAGGAGGTTCCGGTAGCGGATTTCCTGGATGAGGCCCGGAAACTGACTCTATACCGTCTTCAGGAAAAAAATCTCCATCTGGAAATTTCCTGCAATCCAGAGAATTTGAAAAAGACCTTCGACAAAGACCTGATGCTCAGTGTCGTCACCAACTTTATCGACAACGCAGTCAAGGCTTCGGAAGAAAATTCCAGAATTCTGCTTCACGCTACAAATGACCGACTTACTGTACAGGATTTCGGAAAAGGAATCCCCCCGGAGGACTTATCAAAAGTAACCGACGCCTTTTACATGGTAGATAAATCCCGTTCCCGGGCAAATGGAAGCGTAGGCCTTGGTCTTTCCCTCTGCCAGAAAATCGCAGATCTGCACGGCTATCAGATGAAAATTAAAAGTACGGTAGGAGAGGGAACGAAGGTTTCTGTTTTATGGTGATATCATTCTCACCAATTACATCTCGGTTACAACTTGCGGAAGATTCGATGCTTAAACAGGCGCTATCATCTATACCAGAACGTGACCTGAAAAATGTCCCCGGCCATCCGCCGATTCCCCTAAAGCATGTTTGGAAAAAATTTCCGCAGCCTGTAACTTACATTCTGCAAAATTTTTCCAAACGCCTCACATTTTTCAGTCACGCTCGGATAAATGGCAATGCTTCCCTATGCAGCGTTGCCATACAGGAAGGGAGAACTTACCAGATATGAGAAAAAACATAGAAAAAATAATCGGCCTTACCCTTTGTGTAGGAATGCTCACCGGATGCGCCAAGACCCCCGAATCTTCTCTTGTAAAGCCAAAAGGGAGCAGTGCCATGGACGCCTACAAAGAAGCAGATGACAGTGTGGACATGGTAGAAAATAACACAGCCTCTGACGAAGCAGCTGCAGATTCAAACAGCGCAGCCTCCGAGAACGACAACACCACTGACAGCAATAACAGCAGTTCTGCCGCCTCCGCTGCCAAGACCACCATTCGCGACCTGATCAACGCGCCACAGACCTACAAAAGCCAGGTCACAGATGACAGCGCCAAGCTGGTGATTAACACAGACGCTACTGTGGGAATCCCGGATGTGGACAAAATATCCGCCATTTCCGTAACTCCAGCAGAGGTTACCCAGGATCTTCTGGACCGCATCACAGACGCCTTCTTTTCCAATGCCACCCTGTACACTGCAGACAGCTATTACATCCAGACCAAGAGCGAGATCAAAGAGATTCTGGATGGATTAAAGGAGGATGTGGCAAACGGAAACCTGGACCCCAATAACTGGGGAACAGATGATGACGGAAATTATATCTACGATATTTATGCGGATATTGAATACTGGGAATCAGAATATGAAACAGCCCCGGAAGCCAAAACCTTGGTGGAAGGAAGACCGGTGGCAGGCGTCGCGTCCCAGGCCTCTGATGGACAGATTATGGAAGAGAATTCCTTTTCAGGCGTAGCAGTCATGAATGACGGTTCCAAATATTACTATAAAACTTATTCCAGCGGCTCGGATACTCTTGCTGTCAGGATCAAAAAAACGGCGAAGGCAGGCGGCGAAGCACTTCCAACCGATACAAGCTGGTTTGATTATACAGACAGCAACGGTTTCCAGAAACCCACAGAGGAATCCATCGGCCTTTCACTTGAGAATGCCAAAAAACTGGTACAGGAAAAAGTAGATAAAATGGGGATTACCGATCTGCAATGTACTGGATGGGATTATGCTGTGTGTACTAATCTGGAAGATGACAACACTTTAAGCAACATTGGAACAGGATATCATATTTACTACAACCGTGTCATAAATGGAGTTCCCATAACCCAGACAATGGATTCCGGCGGCAATCTGGAGGACATGGACAGTACCATGGAAACCTGGTCTTATGAAAGTCTGGAGTTTTTTGTAGATAAAGATGGGATTGCATCGGTGGCTTACCGTGATCCTTACATCATCGGAGAAACCAAAACAGAGAACTTAAGCCTTCTTCCTTTCAGTGAGATCATGAAAACCTACGAAAAAATGATGGTGGTCACAAACGCCGACAACATGGAATACGAAAATTCCAGGGTCTATGACATCAACCGGATCGTCCTTGGCTATGCCAGAATTTATGAGCCTTCCAAGGATGCCCACACAGGGCTTCTGGTTCCTGTCTGGGATTTCTTCGGAACCAGAAAAACAGAAACCGAGTATGACGGGGAATCCTATTCCGACACAACCGATTACCCTACCTGGAGCTATCTTACCATCAATGCCGTAGACGGAAGCATTATCGATCGCAGCCTGGGCTACTGATATGAAACAGGTATTTGGAATTGTCCGCTACAATTTCTTCGGCTTTTTCCGAAATCCCAAGGTGATTTTTACTTTTCTCCTGGAATTTGTGCTCAGCTTCCTGCTCACCGGAAGGATCATGATCGTCATGGAAACCTACGACACTCCGGTGCAGGCCATTGAGCCGTTCCTGTGGACCTTCGGAGATGGAACTGCGGTGCTTTTAAGCTCCCTGCTTTTGCTCCTTTTGTTCTCAGACCTGCCCAAAATGACGCCCGTCACCCCATACCAGCTGATTCGCACCACCAAGAAAAAATGGCTGTTTGGGCAGTTTGTCTACGTCACACTGGTGACCATTTTGTACACAGTGCTTATGCTTCTTTTTACTTCTGTGCTGTGCATGCAGAACAGTTATCCCGGCAATCTGTGGAGCGAGACGGCAGCCATGCTTGGCTATTCCAGCCTTGGCAAAAATCTGCAGGTGCCATCCACCGTAAGAGTTATGGAAAGCATTTCCCCCTATGGATGCATGCTGCAGGTTTTCCTTTTGCTTTTTTGCTATTCTTTGACTTTAAGCTTTGTAATCCTTGTGGGAAATCTTTATAAGGGAAAAACAAAGGGCATGATCTTTGGGCTGTTTTACAGCGTGTACGGATTTCTGCTGGATCCCAAGGTGCTGGCAGTGATTTTCCATAAGGAAGACTACGAAATGTACCAGATGAATGTGCTGGTCAGTTGGATCAGTCCGCTGAACCAGGCGGTGTACGGAAAACACAATTTTGGCTATGACGCGCTGCTCCCCACCATCTGGCAGTCCTGCCTGTTTTTCCTGTTTTTTCTTGTGCTTCTTGCTTTTCTTGCCCTTTTTAAAATGCGAAAATACCAGTTTGAATTTCTTGGAGAAAAGGCATGAGTTGCGGAAGGGAGGACAATAATGACAGGTGAAATGAAACGCATGCTCACAGGAAAAAGCTTTCTGGCAGCGTGGCTCATTGCCTGCCTTTCCCTTGCGGCAGGCGCATCTTACCCTAACCTGAAAAAAGTTCTGGAATGCGGCACCTTCCTCCGGCTTCTGAACGGTTCCCTGGAAAGCCAGGTTCTGTCCTTTGCCATTCCGGTGGCGGCTGTATTGCCATGGAGCGATTCCTTTTTGCAGGAATACAAAAGCGGCTTTCTAAAGGCAGTGCTGCCCAGAACCGACCGGAGACGTTATGTGGAGGGAAAAGTATTTTCCGTTGTGATGTCCGGATTTCTGGTCTGGATATTTGCAGTGGTTGCCATGCTTTTTGTCAGTTTTGTTATATTTTATCCCATGGAAGAAAGAGGCAGTTTCCCAAAAGAGCTGCTGCTTGAGCTGATTCAAAAGACCCTTCGGGTTGGAATTACTGGAAGCATTCTCAGTACTTTCGGCGGTATTTGCGCAGTTCTTGGAAATTCCCCTTATATGGCATATGGAATTCCCTTTGTCACCTATTATTTTGGAATCATTCTCCATGAGCGTTACTTTAAGGAGCTGATCTGGTTTTACCCGGTAGAATGGATCCAGGCAGCCGGAGACTGGGGATCGGAGAAAGATGGGTTGTGGTTATTTTTGTTATTATTTCTTCTTGTGCTGATTCCTATTTTGGGAGGTGTATTATATGGAAAAATCCAGGAAATCTGAAGCTGCCTGCGTGCAGATCTGCCAGGTAACCAAATGCTTCGGTGAGGATCTGGTTCTAAAAGAGGTCAATCTTACCCTGAACTGCGGACAGGTTTACGGTATTGTAGGAAACAATGGTTCCGGCAAAACCGTGCTGATGAAGTGCATCTGCGGTTTCCTCCCCGCCACCACAGGAACCATCCATGTGTTCGGAAAACAGATCGGCAGGGACGTAGATTTCCCGGAAAGTCTCGGAGTCATCATCGAAACTCCCGGCTTTCTCACCCAGTATACAGGCGCTAAAAATCTGGAAATTCTGGCGGATATGAGAGGGCAGATCACCAAAGCCGACATCCGCCTGATTCTTCGCAAGGTAGGCCTTGACCCGGACATGAAAAAAACTGTGGGAAAATACTCCCTTGGCATGCGCCAGCGCCTTGGAATTGCCCAGGCCATTATGGAAAATCCTCGTTTTCTTATTCTGGACGAGCCTTTCAACGGGCTGGACAAATACGGCGTAGCAGAAATCCGGGAACTGCTTCTGGAACTGAAAGCCGCCGGAAAAACCATCCTCCTGGCCAGTCACAATGAGGAAGATATCCGCATCCTGTGCGACCATGTTTACGAAATGGACGGCGGAATTTTAAGAGAACGGTAAGCTTCGTACCTTCCCAATGATACGCTTTGCACCGCACAGGAATTATGATTTGCATAATTACGCATCGCATTTCTCGATTTTTCTGTGAATTTTGTTCCCCCAAAAGCTTGCGTAATCTCCGAATAATTATAAGGAAAGGACAAATTGGATATGAGGAACTGTCAATTACAAATTTACACAAAAAATAATAGCATTCATAAAAAATCATACAGGCGTTTTTTGAGCGGTGCTTATCTTTTCCTTGTTATCTTTTTACTGCCAGTTCCCGCCGCAGCATCTGTCCCCGATGAGAACGGTACATTTTCGGAAGAAATGGAAAATTCTTTGGACAATGAAAGTTTCGTCAACAATTCCAGCGGCGATGATTTCAGCGACCATAACTTTAACTCCACAGATAACCGGAAGCCCGGCTCCGATAGTTCTTCTGGTTCAGATAGCCAGTCACCGGACTCCGATAACTCATCCTCTGACCTGGACGGATTTTTCTCAGGCGATGACACCAGCAGTTCTTCCAAGGATAAAACCATCCATGTCATCATCGAAAATGGAAATTCTTCAAATGACTTAAACGGAAACGGCTCCGCCATAATAGATCCAGGTGCAGACAACGGAACTATATCAGGAGACGGATATACAGACGGCGGCTCTGGAGGATACACGGGCGGCAGTTCAGGCAGCTCATCCTCCGGTGAAGTCATTCTCCATAAGCCCCAGCTTCTCTTAGAAGACAGCAACCTTTCCGGTCAGTCCCTGAAAGCCGGAACCACCCAGGAAATGTCTGTGGTCTTCCGCAACAAAAGCCGCAGCCAGAACGTATTCGGCCTGAAGATTTCCCTTTCTACAGAAACAAAGGGAATCGAATTTGCCAAAAATTCTTTCTATGTACAAAGACTAACTCCCGGGGAAGCCATCACCCTCAAGTCGCTGATGACCATAGCGGAAGATACCGCCCCAGGACAAGTCACCGTCACTTTTTCCCTGGAATATGAGGACTCCAAGGCAACCGCAGCTACTGGCACAGAAACCCTCACCTTCAATATTTCGCAACAGCTTCGCGCCGAGCTGGAAGCTTCCGACATTCCCTCCATCGTCTACACCATGGACACCATCGAAGTCCCGGTAAAAGCCATGAACCTTGGCAGAGACAAGCTCTACAACGCCAAAGTCCGCCTGGAAGCCACGGGCCTAAGCCCCAGCGGAACGGTATTTCTCGGAAATATCGAAGCCGGCACTGCAGCAGAGGGCAGTATGAAAATCTATGTAAAGGGAAAAACGAATGAAACCGCAGCCACCTTATCCCCAGGCCAAATCTCCGGCCGTTTCATCCTCACCTACGAGGATTCCTCTGGAAATTCCTACGAGACCGCCTCTGACTTCCTGACCGAACTCAAAGAATCCCAGATCCAGTCCCTGAAAGTGGAAGAGGACCAATTGATTTTCCCTCCAAAATGCTTTACAATGGGAAGCAACCAAGGAGGAGAAACGTTATGAAACTGGACAAAAAACAAATTTTTACCATTCCCAACCTGTTAAGCACATTCCGCATTGTACTGGCGTTCGTATTTTTAGCCGCATTTTATCAGTCCGGGGCATCCGGCAGAAGCAATCTGCTCACAGCCATCATCCTGCTTTCCGCACTCACCGATTTCCTGGATGGCAAGATTGCCCGGAAATTCAACATGGTCAGCGAGCTCGGCAAGATCCTGGATCCTATTGCAGACAAGATCACCCAAGGTGTTCTGATCTTATGCCTGATGAAAGAATATTCCCTTTTGAAATGGCTATTCCTTCTTTTCGCAGTGAAAGAAGCCTTCATGGGAATCGTGGGAGTGAAGGTCTTAAAGAAAACCCAGGAAAACAAAGGCGCCATGTGGTACGGCAAGGTCTGTACCGCCTTCTTTTACCTGGTCATGCTGTTGCTTCTTTTCATCCCCGACATGCCCATGAACATCGCCAACACTTTGATCCTGGCCTGCAGCTTTTTCATGGCCCTGTCATTTATCCTATACGCCAAACGCTACAAAGACCTGCTTTCCTAAACAAACAGGTCAACTGCCAACAGCCGTAATAAAAGAGGAAAGAGCATCTGTGTCACGCACATTTGCTCTTTCCTCTTTATTTTTCCAGCCGGTAGGTGACACACATTGGTTTCTGTGTCCACGGATCGGTTTCCATATACGCATCCAGCGAAAATACATTATGAAAAACCTCCGGCGTCATAATTTCCTCTGGCGTACCCTCATAGAGTACCTTCCCGTCCCGCATGGCAATGATCCAGTCAGAAAATCTGGCAGACTGGTTCAAGTCATGAATTACCAGTGCAATGGTTTTTTCCTGAGTTTTGTTCAGCATTTCCAGAAGCTCCAGGATTTCCAGCTGATGCGCCATATCCAGATAAGTAGTAGGCTCATCCAAAAGGATCAGCGGCGTATCCTGTGCCAATGCCATTGCGATCCAGGCCCTCTGGCGCTGACCGCCGGAAAGCGCATCCACCCGCCGATGTGCTAGTTCCTGCATTTTGGTAAGCTCAAGAGCCCACTGTATGGCATCTTTGTCCTCTTTTTTCAGTTTCCCGAACCCCTTCTGATGGGGATATCTTCCATAGGAGACCAGTTCCTGCACCGTAAGTCCGCCGGGAGCCTGAGGACTCTGTGGTAAAATTGCCATTCTCCTTGCAACCTCCACAGCAGGCATCTGGGTAATGGAATTTCCCTCCAGGAAAACCTCTCCGGATCTTACAGGAATCATACGGGAGAGTGCCTTCAATAAAGTAGATTTTCCACAGCCGTTGGGGCCGATAATAGAAGTTATCTTTCCCTTTGGAATCTGGACGCTCATAGACGGGATAATCAGATTCTGCTGATAGGCAACGGAAATATCCTTGCCGTAAATAGCTGGTTTCATTACGTTTTGTTCCTCCAAATTTATGATTTAATCCTGCATGATCAGTAAATAAAGAAAATAAGGCGCACCGATTACCGCAGCCACAATTCCAATGGGAATCTCATTTGGAATCAGCAGGGTTCTGGAAATAATATCGGAAAACACTAGAAGCACCGCACCCAGTAAAGCTGTAATCCCAATCAGGGATCTGTAGTTCGGACCGGTCAGACGCCTTGCCAGATGAGGACACACAAGCCCCACAAAGCTTAAGCCGCCGCCTACAGCGCAGCAAAGACTGGACATTCCAATGGCGATTCCAAGAAGAATGGCAGACTGCTTCGAAACTTCAACCCCAAGACCGGTTGCGGTCTGATTTCCAAGAACCAGAACATTCAAGGTCCGGCTTTTGTAAAAAGCTAGTAGCCCCAGCACCAGAAGGCAAACAAATAAAATGTGCACATTTGACCAGGATGCACCCCAGATACTTCCGGCGAGCCAGTTCTGCACAAAGGCATATTCACTGTCTGACATGCGGAGCATCAGCATGGTAGTCACACTGGAAACAGCAGTGGAAACCGCAATTCCAATCAGCAGAAGCCTTTTGGGGGAAAGTCCATTTCCCGTAAATGCCAACCGATAATCTATGATTGCAACGATCACAGACCCTGCAAAAGCGATCACTGGCAGAAGAGGTGTCATATTCTGGCTGCTGCCTGCAAAAAATACGATAAACACAGCCAGCGCAAGTCCTGCTCCGGCATTGATTCCAAGAATTCCGGGCTCTGCCATATCATTTTTCGCCACGCCCTGTATGATTCCGCCGGCAAGTCCAAGTCCTACGCCAACCAAAAGACTGGTAAAAATCCTGGGAAGGCGAAGCTGAATCAGGGTGTACCGAAGTCCCGGATCTCCGCCGCCTAAGATAATTTCCAAAAAATCCTGGAGAGAAAGCCGACTGTACCCTGCATAAATATCTGCAAGGATTCCCGCTGCAAGAAGAACCAAAAGAATCAGGGACACCATACAGACTCTTTTTTTCTGCTTTGCATCAGTCATTTTCATCCGCCCCCTTTCTTGCCGTCCAAATGAAAAATGGGACTCCCACAACTGCAAAAACAAGTCCCACCGGCGTTTCGGAAGGCGCATTGATCACTCTGGAAATAATATCCGCAAGAAGCATAAACACAGCCCCTGTAATCATAGAGCCAGGTATCACTGTGCCGTAGTCAGAGCCTGCAAAAAAACGGACCACATGGGGAACCAGAAGTCCCACAAAGGAAACGGGTCCTGCAAGTGCAACCGCACTTCCTGCAAGAAGAAGCACTGCCACCAAACATAATGTTTTTGTCCTTTCCACCTTGATTCCAAGTCCTCTTGCCGCGTCATCCCCAAGGCTTAAAAGGGAAATCCTTTTGGAAAGAAGCATCGCCAGAAGAAGTCCTGCCGCAATTCCAGGAACTGCAAAGGTCAGCTGTTTCATACGGATTCCCGCAACGCCGCCAGCTGTCCAGAAGGTAAGATCATAGCCAATATTATAAAAAAGGGAGATTGCCTGACAGATGGAAGAGAGGAAAATGCTTACCGCACTTCCCGCAAGAACCAGCCTGACAGGATCCAGCTTTTTGTGGCGAAGGCTCATCAGCCCATATACAAGAAGCAGGGCAGCACCAGCGCCCAGAAAAGAACACATTACAATGCCGGAAAAGCTCATTCCCGGCAAAAAAGCAAGACATACCGCCAGGGCAAAAGAGGATCCTGCATTAATTCCAAGAAGCCCGGAATCGGCAAGAGGATTCCGGGTGATTCCCTGCATGATCGCACCGGCGCAGGCAAATGCGGCACCTACGATGATACAGCCGATGGTTCTTGGAATCCGAAGCTCAAGAATGGCAATCTGCGCAGAATCGGACCAGTCCGGCTGCAAAATCGCCTGCAGGATCTTTTCCCCGGATATATTTGTACTTCCAAACCTTACAGAACAAACCGCAGCCACAAAAAGGGCTGCGATTCCAACAATAAAAAATATGGTTTTTCTAATTCGGGAGTTCATTTTAGTCCTCAAAGCCTCTGAAGAAATCAAGGAAAATGTCAAGCTGTGCATTCAGTGTGATAGGATCACGGTGCATAAAGGATACCTGCTCATAGGAAAGAACCTTTCCATTTTTCACTGCATCCAGGTTGTTCCACAGCTGGGAATCCTCCACAAAAGAGCTGTCTGTATCCGCAAGAACCCCGTACAAAATGAAGTCGCCGGTATATTCCGGAAGTGCTTCCAGAGAAACAACTTCATAAGCGGTATCCCCGTCTACCATTTCCTCCTGAACTTTTTCCGGTGCCTTTAAATCCCACATATCATATAAAATGCTTCCGCCTCTTGCGAAATGACTTCCCATTGTATAGATCTGCTGCGGCCATACCTCTACGATGGAAACAGTCTGATCCCCTACAATTCCCTGGATTTCTTCTTTTGCATCCATCACGCGGGTATTGAAATCATCTACATAAGCCTGCGCTTCGTCCTCTTTTCCCACCAGATCTGCAATGTAAAGGAAAAGCTCCTCGTCAGAGCGCTTTCCATCTTCAATATAAACAGTAGGTGCAATTGCAGAATACTTCTCATAATCAGCCTCTGTAATGGTGACGATCAGATCTGGCTGTTCTGCCACGATCATTTCCAGAGAGGTTTCTGCGCTAGTAACGTTCATTGCCTGGATCCCGTCTATATATTCCTCCAGAAATTTATTGGATAAGGAGTAAGGAGACGCGATAACCGGCTTTACATCTACTGCAAGAAATTCTCCAAGATAGTAATCGGACACGATTTTTTCAGGATTGACTGGAATTTCCACCTCACCCTTATCTGTCTCTACCGTGCGCATTTCCTGTTCTTCTGCAGCGGATACGGTGAAAGCAGTGCATGTAAACGCGGTTGCAAGTGCTGCGGCTGCAAGAAGCATACCTGTGTGTTTTTCTCTTGTTTTCATACTTATTATCCTTTCTGTGGTTCATGTGTATAACAAAAATTAGTGTTAGCTAACTGGACGAGGGGTATCATATCACAGAAATTTCCGTCTGGCAATGTCTCAATAAAATTACACCCGATTGGAATATTCTTTTGCATTTTCAGGAAAATACCTGGTATAATAAAAGCTGTAAATTACAGAAGATGGGGGAAATCTGATTTTATGTCATTGGAAAAGCACCTGGAATTCCAGGAAAAAATATTGAAAGCTTTGAACTTTTGCCCAAAATCCCTGGAATCCTGTACCAGATGGGATAATAAGGAAAATCCAGAGGATGGGTTCCTGATTCTCTATGAACGAAAGGGATTTTACAGCCTGGCAGTTGCCCAGTATACTGTGCATCATAATTTTTCCATTTCTTTTCAGGATGAAGAACCGCTGCTTCGTTTCGGAAACTTTTATACCGGAATCACCCATTTCAAAATTGACGGAGTAAAAGCAGATTCTTCCACGCCGGACTCTTTTCTGGTGCTGGAAGGACATCTGAAGGGACAACAGTTCTGGAAAAAAGGAGAGCAGTACTGCGGAATTGAGGTTTCTATCGCCCCTTCATTTGTGGAACTGCTGAAAACTGTGGATCCGCACATTTTTTCCGTAACCTGTTTTACCAGAAACGTGACTTATCACTGGCTTCCTACTGCAGCCATGACTACTTTGCGCCAGCTCACCAACATGGCAGTCCGGGGCACTCTTACTCCTTTGATTTTGGAAGGATGCATTCTCCAGTGTCTTGGAAGCATCAGTGAATCTGTAAAAAACGGCCAGTTCAGCCTGGATGAAAAATGCCCAAGTACCATGCTGGGAAACAGGCAGATTACTTTTTCTTCTTTCGACCTGTCTGCCATCAGCCAGGCGTATCAGATTCTCACCGATCACCCGGAGTCTGCTCCCAGTATTCCGGAGCTGAGTAAGCTGCTGCTTCTGAATGAACAGAAGCTGAAAGCTGGTTTTCAAATGTGCTATCACATATCCATCGGACAATATGTCCATGAATGCCGTATGACAAAAGCCGCCCAGCTTCTTGGCAATACCAGCCTCAGTGTCCTGGAGATCAGCCATGAAACCGGATACAAAAGCTGCGCCAGCTTCATAAAAGCATTCCGGAAATTTTACCAGAAAACACCCCTGCAGTTCCGCGCCAGCCAGAAAACCAGCCAACAAGCCAGCAGCTCCCAGGAAAGTTTTTCTTGACTTAAACCCATGTTTAAGCCTTATTATGATATCAGGGGCAAAATAGGGGCAAAAGACCTTTTGCCCCTAACCTCTGCCTCCACGCTGGCAAACAAGGTTCTGGATATGGGCCTAATCGACATGATGATGTTTTCCATCAACCCTATGTACGATTACGGACAGGGAGATTTTTCCATCGGAAGCAATGCCGAGCGCTATGAACTGTATTCCAGATGTGAAAAAAAAGGCGTTGGAATCTCCGTCATGAAGCCATTCAATGCCGGACAGCTTTTCCCCCTTATGACCATCAAGAACCATTCCAATCTTGCCTCAGACGACCGTGTTTACGGCTTGAGAAGCGTGACAACACCAATTTCATCGTCACCTCCGTAATCTCCGACTGGGCCATCAAATTCAAAACCGGATGCAAATCTGAGTATTCATTAGTGGATATTCAGGGAAAATAAATACAATTGCGAAATAGTTGCTGCATGCTTTCGGCGCAGCAACTATTTTTGGTTACTGGTTCACTCCGTGCCCAGTAACACGCTTCGCGATGCACAGAAATCATGCTTTGCATGATTTCGCGCCGCAATCCTCGGGTTTTCTGTGAACTTTGTTCACAAAAAACACCTCGCGGAATATTACCTATGAACAGCAACTATTTTTGTGCAAAATGCTTGTTAAAAATATAATTTTTATTGCTTTTTGGTTAATTTATCACTATAATAAACACAAATAACTTGTTGTTTTTTTATTTTACAGAAAGGATTTTCCATGGAAACACGAGTTGCTGTGATCAGCATTATTGTAGAGAATACGGACGCCGTCGAACCACTGAACGGACTTTTGCATACCTATGGAGAATACATCATCGGACGGATGGGTATTCCCCATCGTGAAAAAGGCATCAACATTATCTGCGTGGTGCTGGATGCTCCCCTTGACAAGATCAATGCACTGTCCGGTGCTCTTGGACGGCTGAATGGGATTTCCACCAAGGTGGCTTATTCCAAGGTCTGAAAGAGGTATAGCCTGGAAAAGTTTAGAAGCTTTTACAATTGAATACAAGCATCCCCTGACACTGAAACCAATCCTTGAGGTGAAAGATACGATGATTTTTTTGCAGACATATGATCTGTGATATTTTTGCAGACACAAATCCTGCCGCTGTATCTTTCCCTTTTAAGAGGGGGAGCGAAGCGGCGGGATTTTTTTTATAAAAGGGAGATGGTTTATGATCCAAGCACAAATAGAACGCATTGACAAATTAGAACAGCAGCACATTCTGCCAAAAGAAGAACTGATCACACTTTTGGACGGGCAAAATGAAGCGCTTTCTGCCTATCTTTTTTCTAGAGCAGATGCTGTGCGCAGGGTCAATTACGGTACAGATGTCTACGTCCGCGGTCTGATCGAGTTCACCAACTACTGCAGAAATGACTGCTATTACTGCGGCATCCGCCGTTCCAACCCAAATGCCAGCCGTTACCGGCTGACCGAAGAGGAGATTCTTGGCTGCTGCAAAGAGGGCTATCAGCTTGGTTTTCGCACCTTCGTACTGCAGGGCGGAGAGGACCCTTTTTACACTCCAGAACGGATTGAGCATCTGGTGCGCTCTATCAAAAGTCAGCATCCTGACTGCGCCATCACCCTTTCCGTGGGAGAGCATGATCGGGAAACCTACCAGCGCTGGTTTGACGCAGGAGCAGAACGGTACCTTCTCCGTCACGAAACTGCCGAGGATGCTCACTACCGGATTTTACATCCGCCGGAACTAAGCCTGGCTCACCGGAAACAATGCCTGTGGGATTTAAAAAGCATTGGCTACCAGGTTGGCTGCGGATTCATGGTAGGCTCTCCTGGACAGAACAGTTCGCAGCTGGCAGAGGACCTGCTTTTTATCCACGAGCTGCAGCCGGAGATGGTGGGCATCGGCCCTTTTATTCCACAGAAAGACACCCCATTTCGGGCTCAGGCCCCCGGCACCTTAGAGCAGACCCTTTTTCTCCTTGGCATCCTTCGTCTGATGCTTCCCCAGGCTCTGCTTCCGGCCACCACAGCCCTTGGAACCATCCACCCAAAGGGCCGGGAAAAAGGCATCCAGGCTGGTGCAAACGTGTGCATGCCCAACCTTTCCCCTACAGAGGTGCGGGAAAAATACGCACTCTACGACAACAAGATCTGCACCGGGGATGAGGCAGCACAGTGCCGCAACTGTCTTTCCATGCGCATGAAATCCATTGGATATCAGGTAGTGGTGTCTAGAGGCGACCATCTTTCCAGGCGCTCAAAATAAAAACTGAATACGGAACTCCATAACACTTCACTAATGGGAAAGGCCCGTCCTGACCCAAAAGAAAGGAAACCATTATGTACGATCCCAAATCATTAAAAGCCGAAGAATTTATTGACCACGAAGAAATCCTTGCATCCCTTGCCTATGCAGACGAACACAAAGACGACCTCCCCCTGATTGATGAGATCCTGGAAAAAGCAAAGCTGCGTAAAGGCTTAAGCCACAGGGATGCCTCCGTGCTTCTTGCCTGCGAAACCCCGGAAAAGGTTCAGGAAATCTATGCTCTGGCCGAGCAGATCAAAAAGGATTTTTACGGCAACCGTATTGTAATGTTTGCGCCTTTGTACCTTTCCAACTATTGCGTAAACGGCTGTACTTACTGTCCCTACCATGCCATCAACAAGCACATCCCCCGCAAAAAGCTGACCCAGGAGGAAATCCGCGCGGAAGTTATCGCTCTTCAGGATCAGGGCCACAAGCGTCTTGCCCTGGAAGCAGGAGAGGATCCCATCCACAATCCCATTGAATACATACTGGAATCTATCCAAACCATTTATTCCATCAAACACAAAAACGGCGCCATCCGCAGGGTAAACGTAAACATCGCTGCAACCACCGTGGAAAATTACCGGAAGCTTCACGATGCCGGCATCGGCACCTACATTCTTTTCCAGGAAACCTATCACAAGAAATCTTATGAGCAGCTTCACCCATGGGGACCGAAGCATGACTATGCTTATCATACCGAAGCTATGGACCGTGCCATGAAGGGCGGCATTGATGATGTAGGACTTGGCGTTTTGTTCGGGCTGGATAAATACCGCTATGAGTTTGCGGGAATCCTTATGCACGCCGAGCATCTGGAGGCTGTTCACGGGGTGGGACCGCATACCATTTCCGTTCCCCGTATCTGTCCGGCGGATGATATCGATCCTTCTGCTTTTTCCAATGCAATCAGCGATGATACCTTTGCCAAGATCGTGGCATGTATCCGCATTGCCGTTCCTTACACTGGCATGATCGTATCCACCCGGGAAAGCCAGCGTTGCCGTGAGCGGGTGCTCCATCTTGGAATTTCCCAGATCAGCGGAGGTTCCCGCACAAGCGTAGGCGGATACACGGAAGAGGAGCGACCGGAAGACACGGTACAGTTTGATATTTCTGACCGCCGCAGCCTGGATGAGGTAGTCTGTTGGTTAATGGAAATGGGCTATGTTCCTTCTTTTTGCACCGCCTGTTACCGGGAGGGGCGGACAGGCGACCGGTTCATGTCTCTTTGCAAATCCGGTCAGATCCAGAACTGCTGTCTGCCAAACGCCCTGATGACCTTAAAAGAATACCTGCAGGATTACGCCTCCGCCAAAACCCGCACCCTCGGCGACACCATGATCCAGTCCCAGCTTCAGGATATTCCAAACGAAAAAGTAAGAAAAATTGTGGAAGAGCGCCTTGTGAAGATTGCAGGCGGAGAGCGGGATTTCCGGTTCTAGAGCCTTTTTCAAACACGCTCTAGAGCAAATATCTTGGGGGATGGCGTCTGCTGTCCCCACATTTGTATTTTCAAAGAAAAAGGAGATGCTAAGCTATGAGCACTTTAAATCAAACACCCTCCGCAGGCCGCCTCCACATCAGCTTTTTCGGCTGCCGAAACGCAGGCAAATCAAGCGTAGTCAACGCCGTAACTGGCCAGGAGCTTTCCATTGTATCAGACATAAAAGGAACCACCACCGACCCGGTTACCAAATCCATGGAGCTTCTTCCCCTTGGCCCCGTAGTCATCATTGACACTCCAGGCATTGATGATGTAGGAGAGCTTGGCGAACTTCGCGTAAAACGCACCAAACGAATCCTGAACAAAACTGACATTGCCGTACTTGTGGTAGATGCCACAGCAGGACCAACCACTGCCGATCAGGAACTGATCACTCTTTTCCGTGAAAAAGAGCTTCCCTATCTGATCGTATACAACAAATCCGACCTTATTTCTCCCATACCAGATGCCGGGGAACATGAGATCTGGGTCAGCGCCCTAAAGAAAACCAATATCCAAGAATTAAAGGAACGCTTAGGCCACCTGATTCAAACCGACACCATGACAAAAAAACTGGTCGGCCACTTGCTAAAACCTCTTGATACCGTGATCCTGGTCTGTCCCATCGATGAATCCGCACCAAAAGGAAGGCTGATCCTGCCCCAGCAGCAGGCCATCCGGGATGTATTAGAAGCCGGGGCAATTGCAGTGGTAGTCCGGGAGCATGAACTTGCAGCAGCCCTGGACCAGCTGGGAAATAAGGCAGCAATGGTCATCACAGACAGCCAGGCATTTTCCATGGTAGGAAAAATCACACCCGATTCCATCCCCCTGACTTCTTTTTCCATACTGATGGCAAATTACAAAGGCTTCCTGAAAACTGCAGTGGCAGGCGTTTCCGCCCTGAAAAACCTTCAGGACGGGGACACTGTTCTCATCGCTGAGGGCTGTACCCACCACCGCCAGTGCAACGACATCGGCACCGTAAAGCTGCCAAACTGGCTCCAGCAGTACACCGGCAAGTCCCTGAATTTCCAATTCTGCTCCGGCACCGAATTCCCAGAGAACCTTGCCCCTTATTCCATGGTGATCCACTGCGGCGGCTGCATGCTGAACCACCGCGAAATCCAGTACCGCATGCGCACCGCCACCGACCAGTCCATCCCCTTCACCAACTACGGCACCATAATCGCCCTGATCACCGGAACCTTAGCCCGCAGCCTTTGCATCTTCCCGGAGATTCATGAGATGCTGTGATTATATTACCAGTGAACGGTAATATAATAATTTGCAATTGACAATATGGTATATATACCATATACCAATCTAAAGGAACCAAACCTGCCATAGAATTTCTTAATGGTTTAGATACAAAAATGCGGGCAAAAGTTGGTTCTGATACTGCTGAGGGAAAGAAAGGATCTGCGCCGTGGCTGGTATATTGTCCGCAGGGATGAAACCTCTCTCCTGACAAGCCTTGGCGAAGTGGTATATCACAAAACGCTGTTTAAAAATGTTGATACTGGTGAGTCCTGCTATCAGACGGAGGACCTGATGGTCCTCCATTTTTTTATATAGGAGGATTTGATTATGCTGTTATTACAACTTATCCTGTACTGTCTCCTGTTCTTTTTGCTGGTAAAATGCGCGGCTAAAGACAGCGGACTCAACTGTATCTATTTTTATCCAAAGGAATACATAAACGAGGCCGAGAAACGCGGCCTGGCCACCATTCTGTATCTGATCATCGCCCTTGCCGTCGCCGGAATTGTAGTATTGATCGGTAAAATCTAAGCTGAATCTAATAAAGGAGCCATTTTCCTGCCCTTTTGATTTGATGAATAAAATTTCAATAATTCTTTACACTTCCGCCAGACATGGAAAATATTGGATACATCATTCCAGTATCCCCATATCCGGCGAAAGTTCTATATTTTCATAAGTGTGAAGCAGTCTTTCCAGTTCATGAATAGCAGGAGAGAGGAACTTGTTTTTGTGATAAACAAGTTTGAATTTTCGGTTCCATTCCCCATTTTGATTATAAAAAACCCTGATTTTTCCATGCCGGATCTCATGCGGCATCAGGCGAAGAGACATAACCGCAAGTACCCGGTCATAAAGCACAGCATTCAGAAGCGCCCGGGGACTGTTGGCCTCCCAAACCGTCTGCACAAAAATATGATGCTTCGCAGCATACTCCTCAAACAGCTGCCTGGTTCCGCTTCCCTGTTCACGCATAGCAAAAGGTTCCCCCACAAGATCCTGTACTTGAATGCGTTTTTTCCCATAAAATGGATGATCCTTTCCCACCGCAAGCACCAAGCAGTCATCAATAATCGGAAGAACAGTAAGATCCGGAGAAAGGATTTCCCCCTCCACAATTCCCACATCCAGCTCCGAGCGAAGAAGCTTCTGCTCAATATCCTTGGTATTGCTCACATAAGAATGGACCCGAATCTCCGGGCAGTTCTTTTGAAGCCGGGGAATCAGAAAGGGCGTCAAACAAGTTCCCACCGTAATAGTAGAACCCAGCTTCAGTGTGGAAGACTGCCCCTGATTCAGCATCAGTTCCTCCAGCTGCTGAAACTGCCGGATCAGATTTCGCGCCTGGGGAAGCAAAAGCTGGCCCCGTTCTGTGAGATACAGCTTCTTTCCCAATCGTTCAAAAAGAAGACCATTGTAATGCTTTTCCAACTCCCGAATGGCCTGGCTCACCGTCGGCTGAGACAAATATAAAGAAGCAGCAGCGGCGCTCATAGACCCCAGATCCGCCACTGCAACAAAAATCGTCAGATGTCTTATCGTCATATCTATTGCTCCTTATATAGAAAATACCTATCACTTCTATAAAATAATATCATTTTTCAAATACATCCTCAAGTGCTATATTAAAGGAAATACACATGAAACGAGGTAGCAAAATGTCAGCATTAACAGTCAGCAAAGAAGACGAAGCCCGCGTAAAAGGAATGGGCTTTCTTAACAATCGCGGAACAGACCTTTTTTCCGCCCGTGTCCTTACCGTAAACGGCAAAGTAACCGCCGCACAGCACCGCTGCATGGCAGAAGCAGCAGAGAAGTTCGGCAACGGCAACCTTCTATATACCACCAGACTTTCCGTGGAAATTCAGGGGATTCCCTATGATAAGATTGAAGAATTCCAGCAGTTTATCGCCAAAGAAGGCCTGGTAACCGGTGGAACCGGAGCCAAAGTCCGTCCTGTAGTATCCTGCAAGGGAACCACCTGCCAGTACGGACTTCTGGATTCCTACGCCATTTCCGAGGAAATCTACAAGCGCTTCTACGAAGGCTACCGGAATGTTGCCCTTCCCCACAAATTTAAGATTGCAGTAGGCGGCTGCCCAAACAACTGTGTCAAGCCAAACCTGAACGATGTCGGCATCATCGGCCAGAGAATCCCCCAGGTGGACACCGATGTCTGTAAAGGCTGCAAAAAATGTGCCATTGAAGCCGCCTGTCCAAACAAAGTAGCAAAAGTAGTGGATGGAAAAATCCAGATCGACAAAGACACCTGCCGCCACTGCGGACGCTGCGTAGGAAAATGCCCGTTCCACACCATCGAAGACGGCACCTACGGCTACAAGATCTACATCGGCGGCCGCTGGGGCAAAAAAGTATCAAAAGGACGCTCCCTCAGTAAAATTTTCACCTCCAAAGACGAAGCCTTAGACGTAATCGAAAAGGCAATCCTTTTCTTCCGTGATAACGGCATCAAGGGAGAACGCTTCGCAGAAACCATCGAGCGAATCGGATTTGAAAATGTAGAGAAACAGCTGCTTGGCTAAATAAGCAGATTACGAAAAGAACATTCCATGACCCAGGAGCAGTTAGCAGAAGCACTGGGCTCTTCTATACGCTGATTGCAAAGAGAGGGTATTTCTATTCGCTGTTCACAGTTGCACAATAATCCCCAACAGCAAGCCAGCTAAATATGAAGAGAAATACCATGCAGTATCTACATGACAACTACATAGAGAGGTGTTATAATTAGGCTGCAAATAAAAATACAATAACAACTGCCTTTAAAAATTTATTTATTCGGTTCTTTTGCAAATGATACCTATACGGAAGAAAGCGATTTTGATTTTTATATCATTGTAAACGATGAAATAAAAAATTTAAAAGACTTAACTACCCAAGCATATCGTTCTATTCGAAAGATAAAAAAACGTCCAGTCGATATTATTGTTGGAACAGAAAGCACATTCGAAAATAAAAAATCAGGTATCTATCCAGGATAAATTTTATGATTATGCAGACGAACTGACACCATATGGTGTTGTTGTAAGATATCCCAGTGAACTGTTTTTAGAGGAACATCATGTTATAGATGCCTTAAAAATGGCAGATGAAATTATAAAATGGGGAAAAACAACGATTGAGTCGTTATAGCAGCCATATGCAAAATAAAAATGTATAATGCAGTCTCTGGAAATCTGCATTATACATTTTTTATTTTACAGGAAGTTTCTTCAATTGCGAACAAGCGGATCTCTTTGTTTTCATAATTCTGATGTAAATACAGTGTTTGACATAAGCCGCACTCTTTATGAACGGAATTTTGAAAAAAACAATACAATATACAAAGAAAAATCAATTCCAGCTGAACTGGGACTTGTAATTGGAGCCATCACGGAATCCCAGAAATTAATCAACCTTGCTACCGTTTCGAAAAATTAATTTAACTCTGAGGCTGGATACGTTTCCCCTACAGGAACTTATCCAGTTTTCTTTTTACCCATTCCAAAATAACCCAAATATATAAGAAAAAGGAATACCTCACTATTCCCCCACAGGGCTTGTTCCCCTCATCCTTGTTTGTTAAGCTGTATATGCAGACGAAATATTTCGAACAAGTAAAACGAAGGAGAATAAGAATAGAATGAGAAAAAGAAAAACATTGCTTGGACTTGGAATTGCCTGTGCATGCATGATGATTCCCGCTGTCTGTGTATGCGCTAAAGAAAACGACACCACGCTAGTTTACGGAAGCGGTGATTATACAAGGATCAATCCCGCCATGGATGAGCACGGAGAAATCAACATTTTGCTTTTTGACGGTCTGACCGCCCACGATGGCGACAACCAGGTAGTTCCCGGACTTGCCAGCAGCTGGGATTTTGATACCCAAACAAATACCTATACATTTCACATGGCAGAAAATGCCACATGGCACGACGGTGAACCGGTTACTGCAGAGGATGTGAAATTCACCATCGAGGCAATTATGAATCCGGAAAACGGTTCCGAAAATGCACCAAACTACGAGGATGTCCAGGAAATCAACGTAATTGATGATCACACCATTTCTTTTCAGCTGGATGCCCCCAATGTAGCATTTCTGGATTACATGACCATGGCAGTTCTTCCCAAACACCTTCTGGAAGGAGAAGATATGCAGACCAGTGATTTCTTCCGTAATCCTGTGGGTACAGGTCCCTATAAGCTGGAATCCTGGGAAAAAGGACAGGCGATCACCCTGACCCGGAACGAAGATTATTTCAAAGGCACACCTAACATTGACACCATTGTTTTCAAAATTGTAGAAGACGACAACGCAAAAGCCTTACAGCTTAGATCTGGTGAACTAAACCTGGCTCTTCTCACACCAAAGGATGCAGCAGCATTCACAGAAGATGAAAGCTACACCTGCTATGATATGAAAACATCTGATTACCGTGGAATCATGTTTAATTTTGCCAATGAATACTGGCAGAACAACCGCGATCTGATCCCGGCAGTCTGTTACGGAATTGACCGTCAGGCAATTGTAGACGCAGTTCTTCTTGGACAGGGAATGACTGCTTACGGTCCTCTTCAGAGAAATATTTACAACAATGAAAATGTGGAGCATTATGACTATGATCCTGTAAAGGCAAAAGCAGTACTGGAAGACGCAGGCTGTGAAATGGGAGAGGACGGATTCTATTACAGAAACGGGGAAAAGGTTGGCTTTGTGATCAGTGTAGGTGCAGGCGACCAGGTTCGTGCGGACATTGCCCAGATTGCAGCCCAGGAACTAAAGGAAATTGGAATGGATGTCACAGTGGAAATCCCCACCCAGGTTGACTGGGGCGGACAGATGGCATATCTGATCGGATGGGGAAGCCCCTTTGATGCAGATGACCATACCTATAAAGTGTTCGGCACAGACAAAGGCGCCAACTACTCCAGCTATTCCAATGAACTGGTAGACCAGTACCTCACTAAGGCCCGCCAGTCAGATGATCCCGAAGTACGAAAAGAAGCCTATGCCAGATTCCTAGAAGAGCTTGCAAAGGATCCCGCATACGCTTTTATCTGCTACATTGATGCCAATTACGTTGCGGATTCCCGCATTCAGGGAATTGATTCCCATACCGTTATGGGGCACCATGGAGTTGGTATTTTCTGGAATGTGAAAGACTGGACGATTGCAGAATAATGAAACAGCCAGAAAAAAATGTTTTGGAAGTGAAAAACCTGTCCGTCAGCTTTCACAGTACAGCTGGAGAAGTACAGGCTGTGCGGGACGTCTCTTTTTCCCTGAAAAAAGGAGAAGTGCTGGCCATTGTAGGCGAATCCGGCTGCGGAAAAAGTGTACTGTGCAAAAGCATCATGAAGCTTTTGCCGAGAAGTGCCCAAATAAAATCCGGCAAAATCCTTCTTAACGGAACTGACATTACAGATTATAAAGAAAAGGAAATGCAAAAAATCCGCGGCAGTGCCTTTTCCATGATTTTCCAGGATCCTATGACCTCCCTGAACCCTACTATAAAAATCGGCCAGCAGATTGCAGAAGCCATCCTTGTACACCATCCAAAGAAATCCAGGGAAGAGGTTTATAACAGGGTCATCGAACTGATGGAGCTGGTGGGAATTGAGCGTCCAAAAGAACGGTACCATCTCTATCCCTGGCATTTTTCCGGCGGAATGCGCCAGAGAAGCGTTATGGCCATTGCCCTTGCGTCCAATCCGGATATCCTGTTTGCGGATGAACCTACAACAGCACTGGATGTAACGATTCAGGCACAGATTCTGGACCTTCTAAGGGAAATTCAAAAAAAGCTTGGAACCTCCACCATTCTGGTATCACACGACCTTGGCGTCGTTGCCCGGGCGGCAGATCGGGTTGCCGTTATGTATGCAGGAAAAATTGTGGAGATCGGAACCGCAGAGGAAATCTATTATGATCCAAGACACCCCTATACCTGGGGGCTGCTGCGCTCACTGCCTGCTTTTTCCCGTGGGAAATCACAGCTTTATACCATTCCCGGCATGCCTCCCACACTGATCGATCCGCCAGACGGAGACGATTATGCCTGCCGGAATGAATACGCCCTTGGAATCGACTATGAGAAAATGCCGCCTATGTTTCCCATTACCGATACCCATTCTGCTGCCACATGGCTGCTTGATAAAAGGGCACCCAAAACCAATTGAATAAAGAAACTTTGATCGAAGTAAAAAATCTGACGCACCGCTTTTCTCTTTCCAGGAAAATCGCTGTTAACGCAGTCAATGATGTTTCTTTTCAGATTTATAAAGGCGAGATCCTGGGACTGGTAGGGGAATCCGGTTCCGGGAAATCCACAATAGCACGCTGCCTGATGAATATTTACACCCCCACAGCCGGGAAAATTTTGTACAAGGGAATCAATATTCATGATCCCGGAGAATTCCGGCAGAATAAGAAGCTGCTGCAAACCAGGAGGCAGATTATTTTTCAAGATTCTGCCTCCAGTTTAAATCCCAGAATGAAAGCAGCAGATATTATTACAGAATCGCTGAAGATCCATCATATTACGCCGCCTCGGGGAACCTGCCAGAAAGAGGCGGCTTTTCAGATGCAGTATGTAGGTCTTGATGAAAGTTTTCTGGACAGGTATCCTTCTGAGCTTTCTGGAGGGCAGCGGCAGCGGATTGCCATTGCGAGGGCACTTGCCATGGACCCGGAGTTTCTGGCAGCAGATGAACCTATAGCAGCCCTTGATGTTTCCATTCAGGCACAGGTAATCAATTTATTTAAACATCTGCAGCAGGAACATGGATTTACATTTTTGTTTATTGCCCATGATCTTGCCATGGTGGAATATCTCTGTGACCGGGTAGGTGTGATGTACCGGGGCCGGCTGGTGGAATTAGCTCCTGCCAAAGAACTTTTTGCCAATCCTGTTCATGGATATACCAGGACTTTGCTGTCTGCAATTCCCATTCCAGATCCGATCCGCGAAAGAAACAGAAAGTTAGTGGTTTATGATGAATCTGATTTTGGTGAAGGGGAAATGAAAGAAATATCCCCTGGTCATTTTGTGCTAAAACCTTATAAGGGGGAAAGATAAATGGGAAAGCGTGACCGCAATCTTTATTATGGAAAAAAACTGCTCCTTTTTCTGGGCAGTGTTTTCCTTCTGTCTGTGGTGGTTTTCTATGTAGCGCGGCTTGCGCCTGGAGATCCTCTTGTTTCCTACTATGGAGACCGGACTGAAAAAATGAGTCCAGCGGAACGGGAATGGGCCATGGAAAAACTGGGGCTGAATGAACCAATCTATGTCCAGTATGTAAAATGGCTGGAAAATGCAGTTCATGGAAACTTTGGCATTTCTTTTAAATACAAGCAGGACGTAATAAAAGTAATCAGCCAAAGAATGACAAATACCCTTTTGCTTGGCGGAATCGGTTTTCTGATCATTTTTGCGGGTTCTCTTTTGCTGGGAATCTTCTGTGCATGGAATGAAGAGAAGTGGATTGATAAAATCTTATGCAGGCTGGGCACCATCTCCAGCTGCATCCCGGAATTCTGGATTTCTCTTGTACTGATCCTGATTTTTTCCGTTACCCTTCGGATTCTGCCAAGCAGCGGTGCTTATTCCACTGGAAAAGCAGCGGATATCCCTGACCGGATTCTTCATCTGATTCTGCCCCTTACCGTTGTATCCCTGGAGCATTTATGGTATTACGCTTATATGGTCCGCAACAAGATACAGGAAGAGGTAAGAGCCGATTATGTCCTGCTGGCAAAATCAAAGGGACTGGGCAAAAAAGGCATTTTGTTTGGCCATTGCCTGCGAAATGTTATGCCTTCCTATCTTAGCATTATGGCAATTACAGTTCCCCATGTTCTGGGCGGAACCTTTGTTGTCGAGAGCGTATTTTCCTATCCGGGAATCGGTGCCTTATCCTACGAAAGTGCCAGATATCACGACTATAATCTTCTTATGATCCTTTGCATGATATCCGGTATCCTTGTAATTTTCTGCAACATGTTAAGCCAGATCATAAATGAGCACATTGACCCCAGAATCAGGGCCCGGGAAATAACAGATACCTCGGAGGTAACAGATTTATGATGGAAACAGCAAACGACTCCTTCCAGATTGTAGGACAGCGTCCTGCACCGGAACGAACTGCCCGGCTTCCAAAGAAATGGTTCCAGGGAAAGCCCTTGATCTCAATTATGATTTTAGCAGCTATTATTTTGGGCTGTCTGTGCGCCGAGCTGATCATGACAAAGGACCCCACTTATATGGATCTGCAAAATTACAATCAGGCACCGAACAGAGAGTTTTTATTTGGAACGGATACCATGGGAAGGGATATTTTTTCCATGCTCTGGTACGGCGGCAGGATTTCCCTGACAATTGGAGTATTGTCTACCTTTATTTCTACTTTCCTTGCAATTGTGATCGGTTCTTTTTGCGGAATTGCACCCCAGTGGCTGGACAGCCTCCTCATGCGTTTTACAGAAATTTTTCTTAGCATTCCGTCCCTTTTGCTGATCATCCTTTTTCAGGCAGTCTTGGGAAAAGCAAATGTATTCAGCCTCTCTGTTGTGATCGGGCTGACAAGCTGGACAAGTATTGCCAAGGTGGTACGCACAGAAGTCCGTCAGATCCGAAACAATGAGTACGTAATTGCGTCCAGATGCATGGGCGGTAATTTTTTTCATATTTTATGGAAGCATCTCACGCCTAATTTCCTTCCCTCCATTATGTTTATGGTAGTGATGAATATAAGAAGTGCGATCATATCGGAATCTACCTTAAGTTTTATGGGAATTGGCCTTCCGCTGGAGATCATTTCCTGGGGAAGCATGCTTTCCCTTGCAGAAAAAGCCCTCCTGACCAGTTCCTGGTGGATCATCCTCATCCCCGGAATCTTCCTGATAACAACCTTGCTTTGTATGACAAACATTGGAAACTACCTGCGAAGGAGTGGAAACCAGAAGGAAAGTAATTTGTAATGGAAATATCATTTTCCAGAACTGCTTTGGCCCAATCGATAATCACACGGTTTAGTAAAATTTAACACATAGGAAGCATATTTTGTTTGAAGCAGATATGGGGCTGTGTTATATTATAAAAAAGGAGGCGGCTAAAATGGCAGAATACATTCTTATGCATAAGAATATTCCCGTTATTAAAATGGAATTAACAGAAGCAGATGGCATTACAAAAATTCTTGACCTCTACGCCCCGGAGCACCTCCCCATAGGTATTCCAGTGAAAAAGAATACAGTGGATAAAAAGGCTTTAAACATGTGGTGGGCAGACCGCTCTATTCCGTCAAGCCGTTCCGGTGTGCAGGAAGCATTGAATGAAATCGGACTTGCAGATACGAAGATGCTTCTTGTCCGAAGCTTTGGCCTTAGCCTTTCTGATCAGTACTGGATAAAACCAGACGGTACAGATCTTGAATGGAAACGAATTAATTTTTTTGACAACGCTTTTTCCGATGATATAGGAAATGTATTATTTGGCATGAAAAAAAGAGAGGGGAATTTTGATTTCAGTTCTCCGGATAATACCTCTGATGGCTGCCTGAAAAAAAGGTGGAAAATCATAGATGGAAGAAGATGCCTTCTCAAGGGCGGAAGCAATCCCTTCCGTCAGCAGCCATTCAACGAAGTAATTGCATCCAATATCATGGAGAAACTGGGCATCCCTCACATTCCCTACACGATCCTGTGGGACGATGACATGCCATACAGTGTATGTGAGGATTTTGTTACAAAAGATATAGACCTTGTCAGTGCATGGCGAATCTTTCAGACCCGTAAGAAAAAAAACGATGTATCCGTATATCAGCATTATGTGAATTGCTGTTTGGAACTTGGCGTAAATGTGGTACCTGCACTGGATCAGATGATCGTGATCGATTACATCATTGCAAACGAAGACCGGCATCTGAATAATTTCGGACTTCTTAGAAACGCCGAAACTCTCCAGTGGCTTGGCGCCTCCCCCATTTTTGACAGCGGTTCTTCTTTAGGATACAACAAAGTTCCGTTTGACATCCTTAAGGAAAGAGAAATCATATGCAAGCCCTTCAAGAAATCCCATGACGAGCAGCTTAAGCTTGTCTCTTCCTTTGACTGGATAGATTTCAGGCTGCTGCAGGATACAGGAAAAAAAATCCGCCGGGTGTTTGATGACCAGCGCATCAGCAATTTTATTGACCAGAAACGTATCGATGCAATCGTCCAGTCCACAGAACAACGGATTCAAAAGCTCCAGACCTTTGCAGCACAGAAGAAAACATATTTTATCACTACCGAAAATGATGTAACAGAAAATGTGGCGGATGACTACAGAAATCTTTAATCACTTAAAAGAAGGGGGAAACCGTATAAACAAAAGAAAATGGATCTGCCGGATTCATGTGCCTGGACTGGGTGAGCCGGGGAATTATTTTCTGGCTGCGTTTTCGTCATAGCAAATGGAAAACCTACCGGGGCATCTGAGAAATTCCCGATGAAATTTCTGCATCTTTATGTTATACTTTTGCAGGAAAAACAAAGATAAGGAATCGAAAGAATGAATAATGAAATCGTAGTCTGCTTTGAAAAAGGCGGACAAAAAGATATGGCCGAAGCTTTCGCAAGACGAATCGGCGCCGAAATTTCAGAAAAGCCAGGTCCAAAGCTGACCATTCTTTTTCATGCCAAAGGCGTTTCTCTGACCGGATACGGTCTGTCCTATCAGGGAGATTTTGAAAATATGCTGCACAGAGTTACAAATGGAAGACTGCAGCATGAGATGCTGGTCCGGGCTGCCAAATCCGACAAGCCCGGGCGCAAAGCCATAGATGCCACAGCCGGAATGGGAGAGGACGCTTTTCTTCTGGCAGCACAGGGCTATGAAGTTACTTTATTTGAGCAGAACCCAGTGATTGCCGTGCTGCTGAAAGATGCCCTTCGCCGTGCAAAGAAGCATCCGGTCTTAAAGGATATCGCCAGCCGCATGAACCTGGTGCAGGACAACAGTGTAGAGGGAATGTCAAAGCTTCTTGACCCGGTAGACGTGATCTACCTGGATCCCATGTTTCCCGCAAGGCAGAAATCCAGCCTGATCAACAAAAAGCTGCAGCTAATCCAGAAATTGGAGCCGCCCTGCTCAGAGGAAACCGATCTTTTTGACGCGGCCATCAGCGCCAGCCCCTCCAAGATCATTGTAAAACGGCCTCTTAAAAGTGAGTTTCTCGCCGGACGAAAGCCATCCTACACACTAAATGGGAAAGCCATCCGCTACGACTGTTACACCCTTTGACAGGAGAACCCAGCCATGAAGCAGTGCTTTAAATCCATTTACGGTATGCCCATTGGAACCTGGCTTTTGCAGTACCGGATGAATTATGCGGCAGAGCGGCTTCTTGCCAGTCCGGATATCACCATTGCAGACCTGGCAGGCGAGACAGGCTGTGACTATACGGGGCAGACAACTGCAGAATAGAAATGATAGAATCAGAACAGTTAGCAGAAACTAATTGTTCTTTTTTTATGGAAAGGAGCAGGGCTGGTGATTTTGCGTTTTTTCTTTGATTACATGCGCTCCAGATTTCAGGAGAGTATCAGCTATGAGCTAGTGGCAAAGGACAGGCTTGCCATTGGAGATGCCTTAAAGAGAGTGTCTCTTGGATATTTTCAGAAAAACAGCACCGGAACGATCCTTAATTCCATCACTACCGGGCTGAATCTCCTGGAAAATATGGGCATCCGCATGATTGATAATTTTGTAGGCGGATACCTGAACTTCCTGGTGGATTATCCTGGATGAGGCAACCGCCAGTGTTGACCCGGAAAAAAGCAGGATATCTACGCTTCAGCGGTGCGGATGTATGACAACTATACGGAGGGGGATTATGGATAGACCAATCACAACATTATTTATGCTTATGTCCTTAGATGGAAAGATAAGTCCCGGTGCGTCAGATGAGTTAGATGTAGATAAGGATTTTCCCAGGATTGACGGGTTGAAAGAGGGTCTGCCTCAGTATTATGAGATCGAACAGACAACTGATATTGGATAACACCCATTTGACTGAGCATGGTGTCACTTATTTCTGCAGGAAATCTAAGGTGTTTGTGCTGATTACATCGAATAAAGAACATCCTGCTTATAACATTAAGGAAAAAAATCTTCATATTATTTTCCAGGAAGAACTGTCACTGGAAGATGCTCTTCACGAATTAAAATCATTGTATGGATGCGAGAAATTAACAATCCAAAGCGGCGGAACGGTTAATGGATTGTTCCTTCGTGAGAAGCTGTTTGACTATATTGATGTGGTTGTGGCTCCCGTTCTGATCGGCGGTAAGGAAACCGCTTCCTTAATAGATGGCAGTTCCATTACTTCAGAAAATGAATTATCTGGACTGAGCGTGTTGAAACTTATTGACTGCACCATTTTAAATGTCTCGTATATCAGAGTTCGATATCAAGTGATCAGCTGAATTAAAGAAATCAAAATGCCAGACGCCAAGACGCAGTGCAAACCGAGATAATCGGTTTGTGCTGCGTTTTTATTACCGTATTATCCCTGTTGTCAGGCAGTTTTGCATTGTTAGCAATTTTGTTTGGATAAAGGAACTATCTGGTCGAAAATGTCAAGCCGATTTTTAATTGAAACTGACCGTGTGCCTATGGTATGGCAAGAAAGAAAAGAAAACAATGAAGATTGAAACAAAACGCCTTTTTCTACGGGAAATGACATCAGAGGATTTTAACGCGCTGTATGCTGTGCTTGCTGATTCCGACATCATGCAGCATTACCCTTACACCTTTGACGAGACCCGCGTAAAAAACTGGCTCAACAAAAACATCGAGCGCTACCGCGTGTTTGGCTTCGGCCTGTGGGCGGTTTGCCTGAAATCTACGGGCGAGGTGATTGGCGACTGTGGTCTGACCATGCAGAACATAGGCGGTACGATTCTGCCGGAGATTGGCTATCATATCGCAAAGGCTCACCAGTGCCAAGGCTTTGCAAAAGAAGCAGCGCAGGCTGTGCATTTTTCCAAGCAGCAGGCGGGCTAACTTAGCTGATAGATTATTGGTGCCAGTCTGCGGATTGAAAATAAAGTCTAAATTGAAAATTTGAGGAGGAATTATGAAGAAAGTCATTATAGGTCTACTTCTATGTAGCCTTGCAATCATGATGCTTTCTGGCTGTCAGGCTAATATATCCATCGGAACAAATGATACGCTGACTGGTGAAACGTATCCAAATGCCGAAAAATATCAAACCGGCGCTTTTACTTATAAGGCAGCCGATATAAAAGCTGTTGAAATCTATTGGCGTTCTCGCAAAGTAGAAATCACAGAATCGGACAACATAGAGTTTTATGTTAAGGAAAGCAGCGACAAACTGCTTACAGACCGTTCGTATGATTATAAAGGCGACCTGTATGTGTTTGATGAGGGTGCAAGCAATATCATAGTTGAAACGTCAAGTGGAAATCTTAAAATTCAGTAAGGGAGAATTACAATGAAATCACTTAATACCATTCAAAAACTGTCCAAAATTGGAAAGGTACTCAGTAAAATCGCATTTATTTTTTCTGTCATCGGTTTCTGCGGATGTATTGCCGGTTTACTCAGTTTGAACTTTGGAAATGGTCGCCTGATCAAGATTGGCGGAGTTACACTGCACGGACTGATTCCTGAGGAATACGGCTACAACATCAAAAGCATTACCGCAACGCTCTCTGGCTGGCTGATCGTCTGTGCGGGTGAAGCGGTACTCGCAAAATTTGCGGAAAGCTATTTCAAAAACGAACTGAAAGCTAAAACGCCTTTCACACTTGCTGGGGCAAAGAAACTGCTGCAGCTCGGCATTTTGACGATTACCATTCCCACTGCCTGTGCGGTGGCTGGAAGCATTGCAGAGGGAATTATTGCCGGTTTCATGAAAGTTAAACAGACGGAGGCTATGGATATGTATTTTGATAATGAATCGAGTATCGTGTTAGGAATCATGTTCATTCTTGGCTCTCTGCTGTGCCGTTATGGAGCAGAAATGCGGGAACATTCTGGGGAGATCAGGCAATGAAGCTGGAGACAGAGCGCCTTTTCCTACAGGAAATGACATCCGATGATTTTGATGCACTGTATGCCATACTTGCCGATTCTGACATTATGCAGCATTACCCTTATGCCTTCGATGAAGCACGGGTGCGAAATTGGATCAATAAGAACAGAGAACGTTATCGTGTATTTGGATTTGGCTTGTGGGCGGTCTGGGAGTTATCAAGAACGATTTTCATGACAGGAAAGACCTGACGCCGAATGTGTGCGCAGTGTATACCGAAAAGGAATATCGCTGTAAAGGAATCGCCGGACGCCTGCTTTGCATGGCCGTGGAGGATTTAAGAGCAAATGGAATTTCCCCTGTCTATTTGCTGACTGATCATGTAGGCTTTTACGAACACTATGGCTGTTCCTATGTATGGTTCAAAGCGACGGAGAAACTGAGATGTCGAGAATGTACGTGCATAAGTAATTTGCGGCAACTGGTTTGCAATGTTTCAGATTGGCGTACTTGAAAAAATGGATGCAGAAAAATCTTATTGACATTTCTCCTCTGAAATGGTAAAAAAGTCGTAATAAAAAGGCAATTATGCTCCTCGCAGACAGCGTAGCAGGCTGGATGAAGAAGTCAGAGAAACTACCCCTTTATATTCCAGTGTTAAATAAGCCTGAGTTGTTTATATGAGCCAATAGGAGGAAAAGAGAATGTTGGAAACCCAAAGATTAATTTTAAGGAAATGGACAGAAGATGATGCAGACAGCTTATTTGAATATGCCAAAAATCCGGAAGTTGGTCCTATTGCAGGCTGGCCGCCCCATAAAAATGTAGAAGAAAGTAAAGAAATAATCAAAAATGTGTTCAATGGAGCTGAGTGTTACGCAATCTGTGAAAAAGGAAGTAACATTGCCATTGGTGCTGTAGAGTTAAAACTGAATGGACATACAGATATGACCGAACGGGATGATGAATGTGAACTTGGATATTGGCTTGGGCAACCATTCTGGGGACGGGGGTATATGCCAGAAGCCGCCCGTGCACTGCTGCGGCATGGATTTGAAGATCTTGGCATGACAACCATCTGGTGCGGTTATTATGATGGAAACCAGAAATCAAAGCGTGTACAGGAAAAGCTGGGCTTTCTTTTCCATCATACCTGCAATGAAGTTCCTGTTCCGCTTTTAAATGAGATACGTGTTGGACATACCAACATAATGTCAAAAGAACGTTGGGAGGAATTGTATAAATAACAGTTTAGCAGATCAGTGAAAATGTGCTATGAGAAATCGGTATGGTTAAACTGATTGGAAATAGCGGCATATTAAGAAAAAACAATGAAAAGTGAGACGCTAAGACGCAGTACTGATTTATAGAAAGCAGTTACTGCGTCTTTTGTTTTACTCAAAAATGAACAAAATATATGTACCAGGCTATGAATTTTATTGCTGCTGGGCGTGACTGGTAAGAAAAGTAAAAGGAAAATATGGATGCAACTGCGAAATAAAATAGAATTATATAAAATAAGAAGAGTGCTGAAACCAATTGGATGCGTATCAGCGCAAAGAAGAGAAGAAAGATTAATAATTTCATTTAACGGAAACTGGCTGGGCTATATTGAAAAAGGGAAATTACATATAAAGGATAGTGAGGTATCAAAAATATATCTGCCAGAAGCAGCAGTTGTTTTGGATGATAGCTGGGAAAAGTACAGAAAGGTTGACGGAAAATTAAATCCGGATGTATTTCAGTCTCTGGTAATCAGTAGAACCAACCTGTACAGAACCTGGAAAAACTGAAGGCAGCCACTGTGAAGTCTGCAAGGCCATAATAAAACCACAGGAAGTAATCCCGGCCAATGGACATAAAGATGTAATAGACGAAGCAGTAGAAGCAACCTGTACAGAACCTGGAAAAACTGAGGGCAGCCACTGTGAAGTCTGCAAGACCATAATAAAACCGCAGGAAGTTATCCCTGCTACTGGACATACGGAATATATAGCGGAAGAAGAATTTAAGGCCACCTGCACGGAATCTGGCCATACTGCTTTGATAAAATGTTCAAAGTGCAATGCAGTCCTGCAGGAACAGGAAGAAATCCCACCATATAACCACAAAGAAGTCATTATCGACGAAGCAATAGAGGCAAGTTGTACAGAATATGGAAAAACAGCAGGAAGTCACTGTGCCATTTGTGACCAGATACTAATTCCCCAGGAGATTATTCCGAAACTGGATCACAAAGAAGTTGTAGACGAAGGAACAAAAGCAACTTGTAAAGAATCTGGTTGGACCGCCTTAATTAAATGCGCAAAATGTGAATCTATTTTACAGGAACAGAAAGAGATTCCGAAAGCAGATCATAAAGAGGTTATAGACGAAAGCAAAGAAGCATCCTGTACGGAACCTGGCCTGACTGCTGGAAGCCATTGTGAAACTTGTGGAACTGTTTTAAAAGCTCAGGAAATTATCCCTGCTACTGGGCATAACGAATACGTGGCAGAAAAAGAAGAACCAGCCACCTGTACAAAGCCAGGAAAGACCGCTTTAATTAAATGTGCCAAATGTGAAACCGTGTTGCAAGAACAAAGAGAGATTCCAAAAGCTGACCATAAAGAGGTCTTAGATGAAGGTAAAGAACCAACCTGTACAGAACCTGGCCTGACTGCTGGAAGCCACTGCGAAACTTGCGGAGCTGTTTTAAAAACTCAGGAAGTTATCCCTGCTACTGGGCATGTGGAATATGTAGCAGAAGAAGAAGAAGTTAAAGCAACCTGCATGGAATCCGGTTGGACCGCGTTGATTAAATGCGCAAAGTGCGAATCTGTATTACAGGAGCAGAAAGAGATTCCAAAAGCAGATCATAAGGAAGTGCTAGATAAAGCGGTAGCGCCAACCTGTACAGAGTCCGGAAAAACCACCGGAAAACACTGCGAAACCTGTGGAGAAGTACTGGAAGCGCAGACAGAAATTCCAGCCACTGGACATAAAGAAGTGGTGGATGATGCCGTAGAGGCAACCTGTACGGAAACCGGAAAGACCGAAGGAAGCCATTGTGAAATCTGCCAGGCCGTGATAAAAGTGCAGGAAATAATCCCAGCCTATGGACATAAAGAAGTAGTTGATGAAGCAATAGAAGCTACCTGTACCGAGTCTGGAAAGACCGAGGGCAGCCACTGTGAGATTTGCCAGACAGTGATAAAAACACAGGAAGAAATCCCAGCTTACGACCATAAAGAAGTAATAATAGACGAAGGTGTGGCTGCGACCTGTACGCTCTCGGGAAAGACTGAAGGAAGTCATTGTGCTCTTTGTGGAAAAATGTTATCAGCACAAGTTGAAATTCCAGCAACCGGTCACAAAGAAACAGCAGACAAAGAGATAGCCGCCACCTGTACAATAGCGGGAAAAACCGCCGGAAGTCACTGCGAAACCTGTGGCGAAATTCTGAAAGAGCAAATTGAAATTCCAGCAACTGGTCATCATTCTGCTGAAAGACCGGCAATAGAACCCACCTGCACGGAAACAGGAAAAACTGCCCTGCGGTATTGTGACCAGTGTGGCCTTGTTTTCAGATCCCGCAAAACCATAGAGAAAAAAGAACACACCATAGAAGTTATTGGCGGAGTATATCCCACCTGTAAAACTCCTGGAAAAACAGCTATAGAAAGATGCTCCGTTTGCGGTACTGTTGTGAAAGAATCCAAGACCATTCCCACGACATCCCATGCGATGGCACCTGTCCGAAAACTGAATTTTATGGGACTTAAGAAGCAGTCCAGATGTATAAAATGTGGGAAAATAGAATTTGAAAAAGACCGCTCTAAAAGTTTTGACAAAGTAGATCTGTCAGATTTAGACGATCTTCTAATAACCACTGGAAATACTTCTTCAGGCACCCCAAACACCACTCCAAAAGATGAGGATTTGCAGGTATTTACAACCACCACTGATGATGGAATCGAAGCTCTTTGCCTGATGGGGGAACAAACTTTTAAGGACAATTTTGTATCTTTATCTGCCAAGGATTTCCTTATCAGCAAACTTGTTCTTGCTTCCCAGGAAAATCCGGAAAACGGCAACATAACACTGGAAGTAGAAGGTGGAGCAAAACAGCTTGGTCTTGGAATGGATAGAGACGCAAATGGCGAGGGATATCTGTATGTCACAGAAAATGGCCAAAGAATGACAATTGAAGCTGTTAATTTTATAGAAAATGGAATTGTATTTATTACAGAATCCGGAAGTAAGTTGACCATTCAAAGTAACAGATTAAAAAATGAAACTACCACTATAAGTCAGGAAAAAATAAATGAAATAAAGGCTGAGCTTGGCTGCGAACTGGAAATTATTATAACGGAAAAAGGATTTGAAGACAACTCCGGGAATACATCGGAAAATACTTCTGAAAGCACTTCAGAAGATACTTCAGAAAATCCATCAAGTGATGATACAATTATTAAGATCATACGATTTATTGATCCGGAAGAGGACGTTATAATTAAGAAATTCGAAGACCGGGAGCCCCAAAGTTATGTGGACTGTGTGGGACAAGATGAGAAGATAGATAAAGAAAAACACTATTGTCCGCATAAACAGATAGAGGAAAAACATCTATTTGGTCCTAGATACCTGGTAGAAAATGACACTTCCTATTCTCGTGGAGACTATTATAAAAGGTGTCCTTACTGTGATTATGAAGAATGGGTATGTACTGTTTTGAAATTCATAACAGATTGATTTGTATTTCACTATACAATAATCGTTTAAGAAAAGCCAGATTTAACCGGTGGGAGATTTTCCTGCCGGTTAAATTTTCTATTTATGCTGCAGCTTACCCCCTGATTTTTACAACTTACCGCCTCCCATATAGATATGAAAAACACTCTGTGCTATATTATATTTCAGAACCAAAGGGGGTGTGGACATGAAGCTGTCTGTGGAACAGATTTCCCGCGAAAACGAAGAAGAAGTGATCATTTCCCGGCACATTATGCTCAGCACCTTTTTTATGTGTCTGCTGTTCAATCCTGCTTCCCAATTGCCGGTGGTTTCTTTTTTCGGCAGATGCATCCTCTTCACCCTGGTGTGCATGGCTACATTAGTCGTTTATTATTCCAGGACCGAACTGACTTTGAGAGGCTGGTGGATTCGCACAATCTTGCATGCGGCTCTTTTGGAAGCGGTTTTGCTGCCCCTTGCACACCATTGGGAATTTTGGTACGGACCACTGGATGCCATCATTTATGCCAGCTTTATTCTGGCGGCGAAAATCCTCTGGCATCTGGTCAATTTCGGTCAGAGCATCCGAACCGCCACCCAGATCAATGAACAGCTTCTCAGACGCCAGAATGGTCAGAAACAGGGAGGAGTCTGAATGGCCCCACACGGTGCTGGAGGACTTTCCTCTATTTTGCCCAAAGTGCAAATATACCTGCGTGATCCGTTTCAAAGACGGAAAAATACAAGAAATAAAATCAGATTCAGAAAGAGGACAACGGAATGAATAACCAATCCAGTATTACCGCCCTGATGAGTTCGTTTGGACGGGCGTTTCATGCAGAAAACGAAGATCATCCGGTTTTCACAGACCATCTTGCCAAAGAGTTGATGACGGCAGAAGAATATACCGCTGTTCAGAATTATATACAAGCGTTAAAAGCAGCTGTCCTAACTGGTACAAAGCAATATGTTATACTCGGTGCAGGTATGGATACCTTTGCTTTTCGAGAAGGAGAGTTCTTAGCGAAGCACCAGGTATTCGAGGTGGATCATCCTCTGACGCAAAAAGATAAAATCGAACGAATCACTCGCGCTGGTTGGTCAGTTCCCGACAATCTCACCTTTGTTCCGGTTGATTTTACAAAGGACAATTTAGCGGAACGGCTGACCGCCAGTGGTTTTGATCCGTCGGCCAAATCCTTTTTCTCATGGCTCGGTGTAACCTACTACCTTTCCACAGAAGCAATCGACACAATGCTGGCTGCACTTTCCGAACTTTGCGCGGACGGCAGTACACTTGTGTTTGATTATCCCGATGAAAACTTCTTTGATGCCACCGAAAAACGTGTACAGAACACCATTATGATGGCAAAAGCAGGCGGCGAACCGATGCAGTCGGCATTTTCCTATAAAGAACTTGAAAAACTCCTTGAAAAACACGGCTTTCTCATTTACGAGCTGCTGACACCCGATGATATTCAAAGGAATGTGATCCACAAGGCCGGAGCAGATATGAAAGCCTTTGAGCATGTCAATTACTGCCTTGCGGTCAGAAAGAATTAGAGTGCGAAGCCAGGCCTTCTTTTGCCCGTACTTGACAAAATGAGATTATGCAGAGCATAATACACAAAAAGGCATTCATATTCACGCGAAAAGCGGGCGTACTGGATCATTGGCATGCCCAAAACAGGTTAAAGGAGCAGCAGTATGAAAGAGACTGAATTCATAAACAGTTTGAAAAAAGAAGAAAGTATTGCCCATATTCACGGATGGGATTTTTCCCATATTGCAGGGAGATATACAGAAGAAACGGATCTGCCCTGGGATTATCAGCGTATCATTTTCGATTACCTGAAGCCGGAGATGAAGCTGCTGGATATTGACACTGGCGGCGGTGAATTTCTGTTGTCCCTCCATCACCCTTACGAAAATACAAGTGCCGCAGAAGCCTATCCTCCAAACGTTCAGCTATGCAGGGAAACATTGCTTCCTCTTGGAATTGATTTTCGTGCAGGAGATGGAAAAGATGCGCTTCCTTTTGATGACGCTGCATTTGATATAGTGATTAACCGTCACGGCGATTTTAATGTAAAAGACATCCACCGCATTTTAAAAGATGGCGGAATTTTCATCACAGAACAGGTAGGCGCTGAAAATGACGGCGAACTGGTGGAGCTTCTCTTAGGTAAAACAGAGCTGCCGTTCCCGGAACAATATCTTGAAATCCGCCGTAAACAGTTTTGCGACGCAGGGTTTGATATTCTGGATGCACAGGAATGCTTTCGCCCGATCAAATTTTTCGACATAGGCGCCCTGGTCTGGTTCGCCCACATCATAGAATGGGAATTCCCGGATTTCTCCGTAGACCGCTGCAAAGACAAATTATTATACGCCCAGCAGCTTTTGAAACAAAACGGCTGCGTCGAAGGGCAGATTCATCGTTTTTTACTGGTATGTTACAAGAAATAACTGGTACAATTTTCCTGATATCAAGTGCATTCACAGGCGGTTTATGATATGATAAACACAAACAATATCTGTCATATTTTATCATAACAGCCAAACAGGAGGTTCTGCCATGTTAAAGAAAATCTTAATCCCAGCAACCGCAATCCTTACCATCTGCTTTACCCCGGTCACCCTTTTCGCAGAAGAGGGCGCACAGCTTACAGGCAGCGGCTTGAAAGGCCATTGGCTGCTTGCAGAAGCGGAATTCCCATACGAGGCAAGCTTCAATTCCAATGGAGACTGCCATGTGACCATGTCCCGGTACGAAGGAAATAACGATCTGTGCATCCATCCGGACGGAACCTTTGAGACAGAAGTAGATACCGGTGAGGTTACCAGCTTCTCGGTTTTTAGATCTGAAGATACCATTCTTTATTATGGGTATGAAAACGATACCTGCGTAGGCATTTTCTTTTTAGACGGAGAGGATTCGGACAAAGGCTACATACTGGACATGGATGCAGACCTGTTCCTGTCGGAAGAGAAACTCATTTCCGTTGATGACCAGGAAGTATTCGACTACGAAATCATCGACAACACGCTTTGCTATTTCAATGAACACAGTGTCCGTGCGTTGGATATCATTTCCCACACACCAGACCTGCTGGTATGCCAGGACACCCCCAGCAGCTCAGAAGCCGGAAATTCCGACAGCTGCCTGACCCTATTTATAAAAGCAGACTGCATAGAAGCAGAAAAGTAAGCAAACGCTTCGCGCAAAACAATATTTTCCGTTCTAAACCTGGTCAAAGCTTCCTATTGCAAAAATACAAGTATAAAAAAGTAATATTTTGACATTACAAAATGATAATTGTTCTTGTTGAGAATGATATTCACTTACGTAAAATTCGTTGACATCATCAGGAAAGAATGTTATATTACAAATAAAGTTAGTCTTTCCTAACCAGCATCAATTTCCGCATTTTTGGGAATGCTTATTACAAAAAAGGAGGAATTTCAAAATGTCAATGATCAATAAAGAAGTAAGTGATTTTTCTGTTCAGGCTTATCAGAATGGGGAGTTTAAGACCGTAACAAAGGCCGATATTCTGGGAAAATGGAGCGTATTTTTCTTCTATCCGGCAGACTTTACCTTTGTATGCCCTACCGAGTTAGAGGATCTGCAGAATAAATATTCTGATTTCCAGGCTGCAGGCTGCGAAATCTACTCTGTATCTACAGATTCCCATTTTGTCCACAAGGCATGGCACGATTCCTCTGAGAGAATCAGTAAGATCACTTACCCAATGCTGGCAGATCCTACCCACGCACTCTGCAGAGATTTTGAAGTGCTGATCGAAGCTGACGGAATGGCAGAAAGAGGAAGCTTCATTGTGAACCCGGAAGGCAAGATCGTAGTTTACGAAGTAAATGCCGGCAATGTAGGCCGCAATGCGGATGAGCTTTTCCGCCGTCTCCAGGCAAGCCAGTTCGTAGCAGAGCATGGCGACCAGGTGTGCCCGGCCAAATGGCAGCCAGGGGCTGAAACTCTGAAGCCAAGTCTGGATCTGGTAGGTATGCTTTAATGGAAAACAAAAATTTCTATGATGTGGTCGTGATCGGCGGAGGCCCTGCCGGTCTGACCGCAGCTTTATATCTGGCCCGCGCCTGCTACCGTGTTCTGGTAATCGAGAAGGAAAAATTTGGCGGCCAGATCACCATTACCGATGAAGTGGTAAATTATCCAGGTGTAGAAAAAACCAGTGGAAAAGAGCTGACTGCGGTCATGCAAAAACAGGCGGAACATTTCGGAGCGGAATTTCTCCTTGGAGAGGTTGCCAGCCTGAAAAAAGCAGAAACACCATCCAGCGCAGAAATCTGGGAAACAACCACCGATAAAGGCTCATACCAGAGCTTTGGGATCCTGCTTGCAACAGGTGCCCATCCAAGGATGATCGGTTTCCCAGGCGAAGCTGATTTTCGCGGTCACGGAGTTGCTTACTGCGCCACCTGTGACGGAGAGTTTTTCCGCGGAAAAGAAATCTTCGTCGTTGGCGGCGGGTTTGCAGCAGCAGAAGAGAGCGTATTTCTGACAAAGTATGCAAGCCATGTGACCATTTTAATCCGCGGAAATGATTTTTCCTGCGCAGAGGCAGTGGCGGAAGCCGCCAAAAATCACCCTAAGATCACAGTTTTAACCAATACAGAGGTTGTCTATGTGGAAGGTGACCACACCCTGCGAAAGATCTGCTACAAAAATAAAAATACCGAGGAAGAAACTATTTTCGATTCTGCAGATGACACCTTCGGCGTATTTGTATTTGCAGGCTACGCCCCAAATACAGATCTGGTAAAAGACCTGATCGCTCTGGATTCCCATGGATATGTGGAAACAGACCGAACCCAGAAGACCAGCTGCCCTGGAATTTACGCAGCCGGAGATGTGTGCCAGAAGAATCTCCGCCAGGTGGTAACTGCAGTGGGAGATGGTGCCACAGCAGCCACAGAGCTGGAAAAATATGCCGCAGCCATGCAGGAGAAAACCGGAATCCACCCGGAAAAGCCAATCAAAAAAGAGACCGAAGTCCACGAGGAACCGTCTGCAGGAAAAGAAACGGAAGGGAAATCCTCGGCCGGTTTTTTTTCACAGGATATCGTAAACCAGCTGAATGTGGTATTTTCCAGAATGGAGGGGAACCTGCAGCTTGACCTGCATCTGGATTCCCGTCCCGTCAGCCAGGAATTAAAAGGCTATATGACAGAACTGGAGAAATATACAGACAAACTGACCGTACAGGAATCGAATTCTGCTTCGGATTCTGCTGCCTTGCTGCCTTTTGTAGAAGTGCTGACTGCCTCTGGTGAAAAGACCGGATTAGCTTTCCACGGCGTGCCAGGGGGACATGAGTTCACCTCTTTTATCCTGGGATTATATAACGCCGCAGGCCCGGGACAGCCTCTTGATCCTACCATCAGAGAACGTATCCTTGCCATCGACCATAAGGTACAGATGCAGATCCTGGTATCCCTTTCCTGTACCATGTGCCCGGATCTGGTAGCGGCCGCCCAGAGGATTGCCTCCTTAAATCCCCTTGTAACAGCAGAAGTATACGACATCGCCCATTTCCCGGACTTAAAAGAAAAATACAACGTTATGAGCGTCCCCTGCCTGGTGATCAACCAGGATCAAGTGACATTCGGGAAAAAGAATATTCAGCAGCTGCTGGAATTGCTCTAAACAGGATGCCCGCCATCTGGACGCAGTTGTGTGGAATTTATTGTTGACAGCCCCGCAAAAGCATAGTAGAATATTCCTAGTATAATAGTAGGATAATAAAAACTGTAATGATAAACTCCTATGGTTTATTGTTACAGTTTTTTCTTTGGAGGAATTCACCAATGTCAAAAGCGGAATATCGTTACTACGAGCTTTCTCAGGAAATTCCATTGCTTGTGTTAACCGGAGGATCATCCAAGAAGAACAGCAGAAAAAGAGCAATTATAAATATGCGTTTTTATCCCTTGCCTTTAATTTTCTTTTGTTTTTTGACCGGCTGAACAAGGTAGAGCATGAGCCTGAACTTTCTCATTCTGATACCATGAATTATGTCCGGAAAATCGTAAACTATATGGAGCTTCATTACATGGAGGAGATTAAAGCCAGGGATTATGCCAGAAGCTGCGGATTAAGCGGAAACCCATATGCGAAGAATTTTTCCGAATATACCAACATGTCTCCATCGGAATACCTGAACGTTGTCCGGATCAACAAGGCGTGTGAGCTGCTGGCACATGGAAATGACTCCATAGAGGATATTTCCCGTGCAGCAGGCTATCCGGTCCTGTCAACCTTCCTGCGGAATTTCCGAAAAATAACCGGACTTTCCCCCAGCGCCTGGCGCAAACAAGGAATTTAAGAAAAATGGATACAGCAGCAGGCAGACAATAGAATTTTAATACATTATATTTTATGGAGGTATTGTATGAAAGCACATAAATATTGGTCTATCGGAGCACTTATTACCATGATCGGAACTTTTTATACCGGTTACAAAGGGTTAAAATCAAGCCACAAATATTTCGCATTAAGCTCTCTGCTTTGTATGATAATGTCTATCTATACGGGACATAAAATGATTTCAGGTAGTAAAAAAGCGAAAAAGAAAGCGGAAGCTAATGATCTCTCGGAATTCTGATTGATCATGCCAGCGAAACTCTGGCAGTGAACTTT
>ERZ1106915.472-NODE-472-length-57838-cov-10.394718_pt1 | contig 57838 bp, 56 predicted proteins | sample MGYA00403653_ERZ1106915 | MGnify/ENA primary metagenome ERZ1106915 (study PRJEB35170, sample SAMEA104062404) | human gut metagenome | biome: human gut; feature: human-associated habitat; material: faeces | place: Denmark | collected 2012-06-06 ... | reverse complement strand
AGTACATAAAAGAAAAAGGAATTTCTTTATACTCCAGCAGACAGCAGAAAATTCCCGCACCGCAGTTTATCGTATTCTACAACGGGAACCGTAAGATCGGAGAATGTATGGAGCACCGCTTGTCCGATGCATATGAAACCGTCAGAGGAGAGCCTGCACTGGAACTGAAGGTCCTGGTAATCAACATCAATGAAGGCCATAACCAGAAACTGATGGAAAGCTGCCAGATCCTGAAAGAATATGCCCAGTACGTATCAAAAGTAAGAACATACAAGAAAACGCTGAGTTTAAATGAAGCGGTAGAAAAAGCAGTGGAAGAATGCATTCGGGAAGGAATTCTGCGGGAATTTCTCCTAGCGAATAAAGCTGAGGTGGTTGCAATGAGTATATTTGAATACGACCGGGAATGGGAAGAAGAGATTTTACGAAAAGAAGAATTCGAGGCCGGGAGAGAATTAGGCGAGCAATTGGGGAAAGAGCTTGGGGAAAAACTCGGGAGAGAACTTGGAAAAGAAGAGGAACAGAAGAATACAGAAAAAGAGCGTAGGCGCGCTGATTCAGAAAAAATGCGTGCGGATAATGCAGAAAGGGAGCTTTTGATTCTGAAAGAAAAACTGGCTTTGATGCAAGATAAGTAGAAACTGAAGTGTTTAGGTTTACAAACCAGGAAATCACAGTATTGTATGCTGTTGATTTCCTGGTTTTACTTTATGAAATACTGAACAATTTCAGAATTGTTGAAATAGAAATTTATATGTAGGTTTGAAATGATAGAATGGTGGTTGGAGTCATATTGACAAGGGCGGAAAAGGCATTGTAAGATGTAGTTATGAGAGTTGGGGGCAGAGAATTAAGATTGAGAAAAATATCGGCGTTTTCAAAAAATGTAAAAACCTATAGATTGTCTAATGTGTGTTCTGTATAGAAGCAGTTCAGATTGGAGGTATGAATGAAAATTTTATCAAAAAAACCATTTGTTGCAGATGGAGTTATGTTTATTCCTCTGGCATTTTTTCCGTTTGCTATGCCTCCAGTTAGCCTGAAAAATCCGGCGACAATATTTTGCTGTATTCTTTTAATGGGTGTTGTTATTTTCTCGATATTGCCACATTTAAGAATGGTAGAACTAAATCAAGAAGGGGGAAGCGTATCTTGGTTTGGAGTAAAAAGGAATTTTAAATGGAAAGAGCTCGAAGTGATTACTTATGGAGACATTGGGGTAGTAAGGGGGGAAAGTTGGGAAGGAATTTTTTTCTCTAATAAAGCATTGACTTCAAAAGGCAAACGAATGACGACAATCGAGAGAATTTATTTTTCCTTGAACATTTTTGATCAGTTTTTTGTTATTTTTAATGATGAAAAAGAGAAAGAACAAATTATGAATCAGTTGAAAGAATGGGGCGTGAATGTTATTATTGACACAGATTTTGCGCAAAGAAAAGAATATGAGCGTATACTGGAAGAAAAAACTAAAATGCGAGAAGAACGTAAAAGGCTTTATGAAGAGAGAAAGAAAAGAAAGCAATGATATGTAAAATTTAGAACGTATACGTCCAAGCTAGTGTAAATCAAAACCGCAGGGAATGGTTGGTATTTTCGACGAACCATTCCTTTTTTATATCTTTAATATATTTTCTATTCTTAATGAGACCAGACTGTGCTAAAATAGAACAAGGTGGAGGTGGTTGCAATGAGTATATTTGAATACGACCGGGAATGGGAAGAAGAGTTGCTACGGAAAGAGGAATTTGAGGCTGGGAGAGATACGGAAAGGAAAAATACGGAAAAAGAGCGGATGAACGCAGAAAAAGAACGCCGCCGCGCAGACTCAGAAAAAATGCGCGCAGATTCAGAGAAACTGCGCGCTGATCATGCGGAAAGAGAACTTTTGCTTCTAAAAGAAAAACTTGCTTTAATGGAGAACAAGTAGAAAATTAAGTGTTTAGGTATACAAAACCAGGAAATCACAGGATTATTATGCCGCAGATTTCCTGGGTTTATTTGTGACGGGGGACAGTGCTCAGTCACCGCCTCCTGTTTGATGATTTATAAATACGGTTCCCCGGGAATTTCCGGATAGCTTCCCATTCCGATCAGCAGCTCCAGTCCAATCTGTCTGGCCTGCAGAACCGCTTCCTTCACCGCACTGGCATCTCCTGAGATTGCCAGAATCACCTCATTGGAATGGCTTGTCCCAATGCTCGGCGTCATATATCGAGTAATATGAACCGCAGAAGCCTTCATAGCCGTATCCGCCATCACAAGCCCAATTGCCGCAGGAGAACCTGCCATAAATCCAAAAGCCTCACCAGGAACCGCATTGAAAGCCATAGAAAGTGCTCCGCCAGCATTGGCAGAAAAAGCAAATTCCAGATGTCCGGATTCACTGATATACAATTCTCCGGCATATTTATTGGTCAGTTCCAGCGCAAGGGAAATGGCATGGCGCACATCCGACACATCATTTCCGCCAATCACAATATAGTTTCCATGTCCGCCCCATCCCTTGGTATCACGTGGAAACTCAATGGAAAGAACCTCCGTGCCCGTAGCCTTTACCGCATCATCCACCGCCGTGATCTGTCCGGCAGCACCTGTACGGGAACTAAAAAGTCCAAGAGTATGATAACGGGTTCCTATATTCATTTCCTTTAAAAGAGTATCGTCTACTCCTGAAATCACAAGTCCGATAGTATCCAGAACTGCAGTCCCCACAAACTCTGTGCGTGTGCATTTGGTACTGATGCTGTGTACATCCATGGGAAAAACCTCCACCTGATTACTTTTCCTAAGTGTAGCATGATTGCCCTGATTTTGAAAGTTATAATTGAGATTTTTGTCGATAAAAATTAGCGGTAAATGTATATGTAAACATCGAAAAATGGATTGTAAACCAAAAACAAATAAATGGTTGACAATTCCTTGCTGCTATGTTAGATTGTATCTGACAAAATTCTTATCCCTATATTTACCATTCGAAGAAATATAGGATATGCCCGAGGAGGAGATTATGAGTACTGTAACCGCAACAAAAACAAGAACCTACGACATGGCCTACATCGCCATCTTTGCCGTACTGATCGCAATTTGTTCCTGGATTTCCATTCCAATGACCGTTCCCTTTACCTTACAGACATTCGGTGTATTTATGGCTGTAGGTGTGCTCGGCGGCAAACGAGGCAGCCTGGCTGTTCTGGTTTACATTCTGCTTGGAGCAATTGGAGTTCCTGTATTTGCCGGATTCTCCGGAGGATTTGGAATCCTTCTCAATAACACTGGCGGTTATATCATCGGCTTCTTATTCTCCGCACTTGCAATGTGGGCAATCGAATCCCTCTGGGGCAAGAAGCCTGTAGTACAGATCATTTCCATGGTTGTAGGACTGCTTGTATGCTACGCAATGGGAACCATCTGGTTCATGGTTGTATACACGAGAACCACAGGCGCTGTTGGACTTGGAACCGTACTGGGCTGGTGCGTAATTCCGTTCATCATTCCTGACCTTGTAAAAATCGCTCTGGCATTTGTACTGTCCAGAAGAGTACGCAAGCTTGTACCATTACAGTAATAAGAATCGTCAGACATATCCCATTCGCCCTCATCACGGGATGTGCCTGGCGTTTTTTATCGGAAACGGCTACAGCAATGGATTTACAGCCCATATGCAGGAAATGCTGGAGCTTTTTACAAAAGGCGCAGACGTCTGTCTCACCGTAAACACAGACGAAATCTGCTCTGCCTGTCCCAACAACTGTCAGGGACTCTGCGAGGCAGCTGAAAAAGTAAAGCGCTATGACAACGCCGTACTTTCCCAGTGCGGCCTGACAGAAGGCCAGACCCTTCCATTTTCCAAATTCACCCAGTACGTCCAGCAGAACATCATCGCCTCCGGCAAACGCCCGGAAATCTGCGGCGACTGCCAGTGGAACCGCATCTGCCAGGATCAGCCCAGCAGATGGCAGAATACATGAGAGAAGCAGTCTCTAACAAAATAATGAAAGCAATCAAATTACTGTCCTCTTTGCCGGATCATCCGACGGAGAGGGCATTTTTGCATATTACAGCTGGAGCGTGTTTGAAAAATCATTCCTGCAATCTGCACGCCCCACTTTGCGGTATATTTCACCCGAATTCGGTTGTCGTAGCCCGCTACGACGCCCTCATCCGGGCAAAATCTCCCACAAATTGTGACGCACATCTTGCAGAAAGCCTTTTTCAAACACGCTCTAGGGATATGGAACAATCTGAGTACAAATGAGCAGGAAACAGTAATGTCAATGCTGCGTGGACTTCGGAAGTAGGAGAACAGTTCGAGTATATGTATCGGCTGTTCTTTTTTTGCTTTTAGGCGTTAAAACGGTAATGTTTTTCTTGTATACAGTAGAGCATTAGAGTATAATAAAATCAGTTTTTTTTCATTCGTTTAAAAGCTATAATAAGAAAATCGGCAAAACAGATGAAAGTCTGCGATGCAAAGCTATAGGGCCTGTAAAATGGCAGTCAGTTGCCACGTTAAAGATGCATTGTCTGCAATGACAATGCTTTTTTCATTTTTGGAGATCAAAAAGAAACTAAAACAGGCAGGTAATAATTGGTGGCTGCTAAAATATAAAAATGGAGCAGATAAAAATGTAGGTGTAAAGGAAATCGGTTATGTGGAAGAAAATTAAGTCAGCACAGGAACGAAAAAATACATTTAGGATAAAAAATTTGATAAGGGATTGACCAGACCGCATCAAATTCCATTGCAGATGCAATGGCACCCGGTGCAGAAAAACTGATGTGCAGTACCCGACAGGAAATGATGGAAGCTGTCCGTAAGGGTAAAGCCGATGCTGCTTTCGTCTACTATTACATGGCACAGGCGTTTGTGAATAGTGACACTACGGGCACCATGACATATACGCTGCTGGAACAGCCTACATTCACCTACCGCATGGTAGTTTTGTCAACAGAGAACCATGCGCTGGCTGGTATTCTGACGAAAGCAATGTATGCCATGCCCGAAAATTTTGTCGAAGATCTTGCGGCACAGTATACTACATACAAAGCAACAGATCTGACATTTGTTGACTGAATCCGTCTGCATCCTGTTGTTACTGTTTTGGTTCTTCTTGTTTTTGGATGGCTGCTGACTACTATGGCTGTGATCATGATGCGTCTCAGTGCAAGGAAAAAAGCTCAGATGGCAGCCCAGCAGAATGCGAAGAAAATGGCGGAACTGGCAGAACATGCACAGGCTGCAAACAAGGCAAAAACAGCATTTCTGTCACACATGTCCCATGACATGAGGACACCGATGAATGCGATTATTGGATTTACCGGTATTGCAATAAAAAATAACCCATCAGGTGAGGTGAGAAACTGCCTGGAAAAGATTAACGAAAGTTCAGAACATTTGCTGTCACTGATCAATGATGTATTAGATCTGACTCGCGTGGAAAGTGGAAAAGTGAAATACAATCCGGTACCGGCAGATGTGAAAAGTATCACAGATTCTGTCCGCCTGCGTGATGTGCTGGTCAATATTCTGAGTAATGCTGTGAAGTTCACTCCGGATGGAGGGAGGATTACTTTTGAAGCCCATTGTCAGGAAAATAGTGAGGATGGATATATAAATATGCATTACTGCATCTCTGACACCGGTATCGGAATGAGTGAGGAATTTATAAAAGAAATTTTTGAGGAATTTGCACAGGAAGATTCCGGTGCGAGAACGCAGTACCATGGAGCCGGACTTGGAATGGCTATCGTAAAGAAGTATATGGAAAGACTGCTGTTGAGATTTTCAGAATTCATCCGGAAGGCACATTTGTCAAAGCCGATTGTGATTGATGAAGTTATAAAAACAATTTTGAGACATGTACATTTTGATAAAGAATGATTCGTAGAGGTATTTCATGAATTAGTGGAATACCATTGGGGTCGCGGGGGATAAAAAATGAAAACAAAAGATGTTCAGGAACTCTATCAAATAAAATTACATAGCATGGATACGATTCTGCATCAGATATCGCTTATGGATCAGGTGGAAAATGAGCAGGAGTTGTCAGAAATCATTCACTCCTTGCTGCAGGCAATCGGAAACTATACAGGGGCAGACCGGGTATATGTTTTTGACTGGGAAACCGATCAGAAGGACAGCCTGAGCAATACATTTGAATGGTGTGCTGATGAAGTGACACCAGAGATAGACAACCTTCAGGCAATCCCAGTCAGTTTGATGCCAAACTGGGTGAAACGATTTGAAAACAAGGAAGTAATCGTGATCCATGATCTGGAAGCAACAAAATATTCTGAACCGGAAGAATATGAATTGCTAAAAACACAGGAAATATGTTCATTGATTGCAGTGCCGATTTATGCCAATCATCAGATGAATGGATTCATCGGGGTAGATAATCCTGATTTGGGACAGAATGAGATTTCCATTACACTGCTGTCTGATGTTGGCGGGCATCTTGGATGTGTGAGGGAAAATCTGAAAACTACGGTACTGCTGAAAAAGGCTCTTGATGAGGCAACAAAGAGGACAGAGATTATTTCCGCAATTGCTACGCTGTATGTAACAATCATATATGCCAATGTTAAAGAGCGGACATATGAGCTTTTGGAAGGTTATGACCTTGTGCAAAAAATCCTTGGACAAAAGGGAAAAATTGATGATGTTATGGAAAGGCTTCCAGCAGCATTTGCCGCCCTGGAGTGGCGAGAAAAGTACAGAGAGTTTCTTGACTTTGATACATTGGCAGAGAGACTTCGCAATACGAATTCTGTTTCGATTGAATTTATGGGAGCAAACGGAGAATGGCGGCTGTCCAGATTTATTGTAAAGAGCAGAGATGCACAGGGAAACGCTGTGGATGTGCTTTATGTCGCCCGGGATATTACGGAAGAAAAATCCCGGGAACTCATGTATCAGAAACAGCTTAAGGCAAGCATGGAAGATGCTCATCGCGCGAATCTTTCAAAAACAGCCTTTCTGAGGCGTATGAGCCACGATATCCGTACACCGCTAAACGGAATCGTGGGGATGAGCCATATCGCTGAAAAATATAACAATGATGTGGTCAAATTACGTGAATGCAGGCAGAAGGTACTTCAGTCCACAGAATATCTGCAAAATCTGATCAACAATGTCCTGGATATCAGCAAACTGGAATCCGGTTCCCTTGTGTTGGAACATAAATCCTTTGATCTGGCAGAGCTGTTAAGTAATAATCTGACGGTTGTTGCAATGAGTGCTTATGAAAATGGTGTAAGATTTGAAGGCGGCGTGGAAGCAAGTACAATCCGCCACAGATATTTGATTGGAAGTCCGATACATCTGAGCAGGGTTTTAATGAATCTTTCTTCCAATGCGATTAAATACAATCATTTTCATGGAACCGTGAATGTTTATTGCGAAGAATTATCGGATGATGGGAATATGGCTGTTTTTCGGTTTGTATGTTCAGATACCGGTCTTGGTATGAGTGAAGAATTTCAAAAACATGCGTTTGATGTTTTTGCGCAGGAGGGCAAACTGTCAACTACAACCTTCAGTGGCTCCGGTCTGGGACTTTCGATTGTAAAAGATATTGTTGAACTGATGGGTGGAACGATAGAACTGGAAAGTGAAGAAAATGTAGGAAGCACGTTTACGTTTACGGTTCCATTTGAGATAGATCATCTGGCGGAAAACAATGATCCGCAGGAGGACAGCTGCCCACAGAGCATGAATCTGCCAGGGAAGCGGGTGCTTCTTGTTGAAGATAATGCCATTAATATGGAGATCGCCCATGCAATACTGGAAGAAGAGCATCTGAATATTACAGAAGCGAAAAACGGAAAAGAGGCACTTGAAATATTTCAGAATTCCAGGCTGAATGAGTATGATGTCATCATCATGGATGTGATGATGCCGGTGATGGATGGTCTGGAAGCAACAAAAGCAATTCGTATGCTGGAACGTGAAGATGCCAAAAAGATCCCAATCATTGCCATGACGGCAAATGCTTTTGAGGAGGATCGGAAAGCATGTCTGGATGCCGGGATGGATGAACATATTGGAAAGCCGATTGATATTCCGCTATTAAAAAGAACGATCACAAAACTGCTGACAAAAAATCATAAAAACCGCATAAATTAAAAAGTATGATCTGAAACTGCATACCTTATGGTCTTCCTTAAAGAAAGATGGATACATAGGAATTGTCGGATATTTTGATGGTATCAAACAGGAAATGGAATGCCTATTATTGCAATGATCGCCAATGCTTTTGCGGAAGATGTACAAAAATGTTTAGATGCAGGCGACTGTAGCTTGGAGGGTGGGAGAAAGATGAAGAAGTGCAAATTAGTACAGAATATAAGGAATTTCAAATTTTGTTACTTTATATTTTGCACAATGATATGTTTGACTGTTTTTCCTGTTTCCGCATCTGCTAAAGAAAAATCGGATCATGTTATCCGGATAGGATCTTTTGAGGAAACTTATAATACAGTCAATGAAAAGGGAGAAAGAAGAGGCTATGGTTATGAGTATCTTCAGGACATTGCAGGTTACGCAGGATGGACCTATGAATATGTGACAGGTAATTGGGAAGATTGCTTTACACAGCTGGAAAATGGAGAAATTGATATTCTTGGCGGCATTTCCTATACAGACGAACGTGCTGAAAAAATGTTATTTTCTGATATGCCTATGGGGGAAGAGAAATATTACATCTATACGGATGCCTCAAATATGGATCTTACAGCAGGAAATCTGGATTCTTTTGAGGGAAAAAATATTGGCGTGTTTAGAGATCATATACCAGAGGTTTTGTTATGACAGAAATTAAGTATATATTTCCGAAGCAACTGCAGTCTGTGGCTGCGTTGGCTTTTATAGCCGTGCTGATCGTTCTGCTTCTCATCCTGACTGTAATGGGACATATGAGGAACAGAAAACTGAAACGTACGCTGGAAGAACAGACGGCGGAAAAACGGATTTTGGACAAGATGTGTATAGATTTTACGGCTGTCTATTATGTGGAATTAAATACCGGTTCCTTTGAGATTCTGCATATGAATGACGGAACCAATGCAAAAAAATGAATCTGAAACAGTGTGATAATTTTAATTATGCTGCTGACCAATATGCAGTTCAGTATCTGTATGAAAAAGAGAGAAAAGAATTTAAGGACTGGATTTCGACGGGGCATCTGAAGGAACAGCTTTCCTGGAAGGAGCGCATTACCTACCATTACAGAAGCAAACCGAATCCGAACCAGCATGAATTTTTTGAGGCACAGGCAATCAAAATATACAAGGATGAGAAACATTTATTCGCACTGGTGGGTTTCCGGCATATTGATGATATCATGGAAAAGGAAACTACGATCCAGAATCAGTTAAAGCAGGCACTGGACGAGACACGGCTGAGCAATGAAATAATTTCGGCAATTGCCAAGAGCTACTGTTCTATCTACAGGATTGATGTGCAGAAAGATTTTTTTGAAGAGGTATCAAATGACAGTGAAATACACAAACTGACAGGAAACAGAGGATGTGCATCGGAGAAGCTGTATCAGCTTTGTGATACCATGGTTGCACCGGAATACCGTCCGCTGATACGGCCTTTTCTGGATGTTTCTACACTTTCCACAAGATTGAAGACGGAAGAATGTATTTCTACAGAATACAGGATGTGTGATGGCAGCTGGCACAGGATGATTTTTATTGTAAAAAAACGGGATGAGTCTGGGAATGTAACCCATGTTTTATGTACGGTCCGTAGTATCAGCGATTCCAAAAGACGTGAAGAGGATCTTAACTTTGCAGCGGAAGCAGCAAAGCGGGAAGCCGAAATGAAAACAAGGTTTCTGGCAACTATGAGTCATGATATCCGTACACCACTGAACGGTATTATCGGTATGGTAAATATGGGAAATCAGTACGCAGATGATCTTCTGATGCAGCAGAAGATCAGAGAAAAGGCAATGGAATCTCTGAAATATCTTGTATCTCTGGTAAATGATGTGCTGGATATGAATAAACTACAGAGCGGAGATTTGAAGGACCAGCAGCTTTTGTTTGATCTGACAATAGTACTGCGGGAACTGAACCAGATTTATGATGAGCGGGCTGCAAAGAAAGGCATCCGGTATGAGGTTGACTGGAAAAATGGTACATATAGCCACATCGCTCTGATTGGAAATCCGGTATATCTTGGCAGGATCCTGTCGAATATTTTGGACAATGCCATAAAATTCAGTCAGGCGGGCAGTGTAATCACGGTCTGGGTTAAGGAAGAAATTCTGGATGATGGCAGGGCATTTTTTGCTTTCTACTGTAAAGACCAGGGTGTGGGTATGAGTGAAGATTTTATTGCCCATGCTTTTGATATGTTCTCTCAGGAAAGCAAGACAAGCAGATCCAGGTATGAAGGCACCGGACTGGGGCTTGCAATTACGAAGCAGCTTGTGGACAGGATGGATGGAAGTATTGAACTGAAGAGCAAAGTTGGTGTTGGTACTACAGTTATTGTAAAAATACCGTTCAAAATTGGCACACAGGATGAAAACAGTAATTTATCAGACAAGTCGGTAAGCCTTGATGATTATTCAGTGGAAGGCATGAGAGCATTGGTTGTGGAAGACAATGAGCTGAACATGGAAATTGCCAGATGTATACTGGAAGAAAGCGGTATGGAGGTTACATGTGCAGCGGACGGGAAGGAAGCAGTTGAAATCTTCGAAAAATCTGAACCAGATTATTTCGGGGTAATTTATATGGATATTATGATGCCGAGGCTGAATGGACTGGATGCGGCAAGGACAATCAGGGAAATGAAAAGAAGGGATGCCATGAGGGTTCCGATCATTGCAATGTCCGCAAATGCCTTTGCAGAAGATATTATCAACAGCCGGCTGGCAGGAATGAATGTCCATCTTGCAAAGCCGCTGGATGCGGAAAAAGTGATCGTTGCCTTAAAACAATGTATGGCAGATAATAGCGATGTAAAACTGCACGAAGATTTGTAGGAATAAAAAGACAGAGTATACTAAGAAAGGAAAAGAAACACCTGCATCAGGTGAACACCGTGATGGCAAAGGAGCCGTTCCTTCCTGTCGTCCGTCTGGAAAAGGATTTTACCAGGAACCGGCTTCTCCCCCTGAAGACAGTTTTGTCCGCACTGATCTCCATGGGTGGTTATATTATTTTTTATCTAGCTGATCCTGTCTCATTTTTACAACCAAGATAAGAGACGTTTTTGGGTAAAATAAACTCAGCGTGGTTGAAATTATGAGACAGGAGGTAAGATACGTGCCGAAGTCCAGAGGAGAGTCCGGCGAGAAGAACCTCATTGCAGATAGACTTAGACAGCTCCGGGAGGAGCGAGGGTTTTCGCAGAGAAAGCTGGCGATGGAGTTTCAGCTTATGGGACTTGATATTGATCGAAATGTGATTACAAGAATTGAGACAAAACAGAGATATGTGACGGATATTGAGCTGTGTGCCATCATGAAAGTCTTCCGGGTCTCAAGCGAGGAGCTATTAAACGGCTGGGAGGAGAAGATGCAGTTTATCCACACGCCGGAGGAGGAGCCGACGGAGCAGGAGAGACTGGGCGGAAGAGAAAAGCACCAGGGCGTTTCCCTGAAAGATTTTCCGAGAGAGGAAGATTTCAACGAGGTGGAACCGGAATAAGAAAAACCTGGAAAAGCGGGGAAGAGACCAAATGTGGAATCTTCTCCGCTTTTCATTCGTGATTTTATCGACTTATTGTGTAAGAATTCTGAAAGCATGGATTCTGACTGGATGATGTCAAACATGGGTCAGACATGGGTCAGAATTATGCTTAAAGTTGGTGATGTGTAAGCAATTTTAGGAGATCACTTCCTCGAGTTCGAGCTTCGGGGATGCCATCAGCGAGTAGTTTGTGTGGTAGATGACAAAGCCCGGTGCACCGCCGGCTGCCTTCTTGACATGTTTGCGCTGAATGTAGTCGATCTCGACCTTCTCGTTGGTGCGTCCCTTCGAGTACCAGGCTGCGAGAGCACCGGCCTCTTCAAAGGCGCGGTCCGGAAGTTCTTTTCCCTCCGTGCGAACGACAACGTGCGAACCCGGGATTCCCTTTGCATGGAACCACCAGTCATTGCCGTTTGCGATCTTGAAGGTGACTTCCTCGTTCTGATAGTTGTTCTTGCCGACGTAGATGTCAAAGCCGTCGGTCGAGCGGTAGTGATAAGGACGGCTCGTGATCTTCGGCTTCTTTGCGCCAAACGGACGCTTCTTGATAAAGCCAAATTCCGAGAGCTCTTCTTTGATCTGAACGAGGTCTTCCTCCCGGACGGCGATGTCGAGGGCGGCACTGATCGACTCGAGGTGATCGATCTCCTGCTTCGTCTCGGCGGTCAGATCGGTCAGAGCCTCAAACGTTCTCTTGAGCTTATTGTATTTGCTGAAATACTTCTGTGCGTTTTCCTGAGCGGAGAGCTGAGGATCGAGTGGAATCTTTACTTCTTTGTTCTCATAGTAGTTTAAGCATTTCAGTTCCTTCTCTCCGCCGGAGAGCTCATAGCCATACGTATTTAAGAGTTCGCCGTAAATCTTGAATTTATCGCGCTTCTCGGTATCCTTGAGCTGGCGAAGCTGAAGATCGTACTTCTTGTAGTTTCGCTCGAGGGCAGTCTGGACGACACGGCGCAGATCAACGGATTTCTGACGGATTCGTGTCAGAATGCTCTTTTCTGCGTAGTAGGACTCGAGAAGCTGGCTGATGTTCTCAAACGTCTTTGCGGTGTAGGTCGCGCTGTCAAAGCAGGTCAGCGGGACGGATGCAAATTCAACCGGTTCTCCGCCCTTGTAGACGATGTTCGGTGTAAACCGTCCCTCTCTGACATCGTCGATCATCAGTGAGAACATGTGATAGAGATGAGTCAGCTCTGTCTTGCTCAGCTCGTTTGCGGAGCGGTCTCCGTCGATCGAGGCAATGTGGCAGAGCTCCTCTCCGATGATCGGGCTGATGCCCGTGAGTTTCTGGTAGAGTGCTTTCTGGATCGGGAGCGGGGCAGAGTGCATCAGATCAATAAACTCAGCTTCCGTTATGCTTAAGGGATCAGACTTCTCCGTCGTATGTGGGATGAAGTAGGGGCGACCCGGCAGGACCTCGCGCACGGAGCTGACCTGAGCGGAGATGTGCTTGATGCTGTCGAGAATTGTGCCGTCCTCCTTGCAGAAAATGATGTTGCTGTGCTTTCCCATCAGCTCAACGATCAGGCGCTTGCGTCTCAAATCTCCGAGCTCGTCGAGATGCTCGATCTCAAAGTCGATGATTCGCTCAAGACCCGGCTGGCTGATCTTCACAATTCTGCCGGTGCCGATATGTTTTCGCAGGAGCATGCAGAAATTCGGAGCCGTCAGTGGGCTTGGCTTATTCTTGTCTGTAAAGTAGACGAGAGGAAGGCTTGCGCTCGCCGAGATCGACAGACGCAGAGTCTCCCTGTTGTTTTTTACTGTAAAGAGAAGCTCGTCTTTCTCCGGCTGAGCGATCTTGTTGATCTTTCCACCCTCGAGCTTCGTCTTGATATCATGAACCAGATTTGCAATTACAATTCCGTCAAATGCCATATATTTATACCTCGTGTAATTTCTGTTGCTGTTTGCAGGGCGCGTGGACAGTAACGAACCATTTTATTATACAGGATTCACATTTGAATTTCAAGTTGACTTGCTTTTCCATTTGTCTTATAATAATTATTATCTATGGAAATCGTAGAGTATCACGCCTGACTAACCAGATCAGACATGTTTAAGATAGTTGAGACAGCAAATATGCATATCGCAGACAAAGGAGCAATACGATCAGATGATTAAGAGCATGACCGGATTCGGAAGGTGTGAGGTTGTCACATCAGAGTGCAAGATCTCTGTGGAGATAAAGGCGGTGAATCACCGGTATCTGGATCTGAGCATTAAGTTGCCGAAAAAGTTTAATTACTTCGAGGCTGGAATAAGAAATCTTCTCAAAAATTATATTCAGAGAGGAAAGGTGGATGTCTTTATCTCTTATGAGGACTACACCGAGGGAAACCTCTGTCTTCGCTACAATCGTTCTCTTGCAATGGAATATATGGAGCATTTCAAGAAGATGGAAGAGGAGTTCGGAATTCCGAATGATGTGACGGTTTCAAAACTTGCATCTCTGCCGGAGGTTCTTGTGATGGAGCAGGAGCCGGAGGACGAGGATGCGATGTGGCGTCAGCTCTCTGCTGTCGTCGAGGAGGCAGCAAAGAAATTTGTGGAGTCCCGCGTTCAGGAGGGAGAAAAGTTAAAGGCAGATCTCCTCGGAAAACTTTCCTATATGGAAGAACAGGTGGACTTCATTGTGGAGCGCTCACCGGTGATTTTAAGCGAGTATCGCCAGCGCCTTGAGGACAAGGTGAAGGAACTTCTCGCCGGGGCCGTTTTGGAAGAAGGACGGATCGCCACGGAAGTGACGCTCTATGCGGACAAGATCTGTGTGGATGAGGAGATGGTTCGTCTGCGCAGTCACATTTCTGCAACTCGCAAGGAACTCGAGACCGGTGGAAGCGTCGGAAGAAAGCTCGATTTCATTGCACAGGAGATGAACCGGGAAGCAAACACGACACTCTCGAAGTCAACCGATCTTCAGACGTCTGACTGCGCGATTGCGCTCAAGACCGAGATCGAGAAGGTGAGAGAGCAGATTCAGAATATTGAGTAAGAAGGAGCCGAGAAAGATGAGTCAGAAGGGATTGTTGACGGTTGTTTCCGGATTTTCCGGAGCTGGCAAGGGAACGCTGATGAAGGCACTGCTTGCAAAGTATGCAGACCGTTATGCGCTGTCGATCTCTGCAACCACGCGCGGACCGCGTGAGGGAGAGCAGGATGGACGGGAATATTTCTTCCTGAAAAAAGAAGAATTTGAGCAGATGATTGAGGAAGATGCCCTGATTGAGCATGCGCAGTATGTGGGAAACTATTATGGAACCCCGAAGAAGTATGTGATGGAACAGCGGGAAGCTGGAAAGGACGTTCTTCTCGAGATCGAGATTCAGGGTGCTCTGAAGGTGAAGGAGAAGTTCCCGGATACTCTGCTGATCTTTGTCACTCCTCCGAGTGCGAAGGAGCTTGAGTCCCGTCTGCGCGGTCGCGGAACGGAGACTGCTGAGGTCATTGAAAAGCGTCTTGCCCGTGCGGGGGAGGAGGCTGTCTACATGGATCAGTATGATTATATTCTGGTCAATGACGATTTGGACACCTGCGTGGAAGAGCTTCACCATTTGATTCAGTCTCAGCATGCGAGAAGCGAGGAAAACAGGGAGTTCTGTGCACAGATGAATCAGGAGCTTCAGGTTTATCGCAAATAAAATTTAATATTAATATGTCAGCGCAGGACGCAAAAGCGCCTGTGGAAAGGAGATTTTTCTATGTTACATCCGTCTTATACAGATTTGATCAATGCAGTAAACAGCGATGTGGAGCCGGGCGAGCAGCCGGTTGTACAGAGCCGTTATTCTATTGTTCTTGCAGCTTCCAAGCGTGCAAGACAGATCATCGGTGGAGATGATCCGCTCGTTGCAGCAGCACCGGGAAAGAAACCGCTTTCCATCGCAGTTCAGGAGCTGTACGAGGGTCGCGTAAAGATCCTTGGCGATGTAGAGTCCGAAGAGGATGAAGAGGAGACCAGAGAGGAGTATCTCGAGCTCGAGAAGAACACCGCTACCCTGTCTTACATTGACGAGAGCGCAGTTCGTGCAGCTGAGGATGCATCCAATGTCGTTCTTGAGATGGCAACCGAGGAGGCTGCTGGCCTGATCGGCGAGATGGCTCTGAAGAATCCGGCTCACATCGGCGAGGAAGAGTAAGATTGGCAAAAAAGGGATTCTGTGAATTCTAAGAATAAGAATCCTGACAGAGAGAATTTAGAAATAAAGGGGGAGCCGTCTCATGATTTTTATCCGAGATGGCTTTTTCCATAGATATAGAAAAAATAAAAAATTTATTAAAAAATATTATCGTTGTATAAAGAGATAGAGAGATTAGGAGTAGTTTGTATAGATGAAAATTTTATGTGTTTCTCTTGGCTGTGACAAGAACCTGGTAGATACCGAGATGATGCTCGGTCTTCTGAATAAGGACGGATACAGCTTTACCGATGATGAGAACGAGGCGGATATCATTGTGATCAACACCTGCTGTTTCATCAATGACGCAAAGGAGGAGAGTGTCAATACAATCCTTGAGATGGCAGAGTTAAAGAAGACCGGTAAGTGCAAGGCTCTGATTGTAACCGGATGCATGGCACAGCGCTACAAGCAGGAGATCATCGATGAGATCCCGGAGGTAGATGGAATTCTTGGAACCTCGACTTACGATGAGATCTCTGCTGTCTTAAAGAAGGCTCTTGGCGGAGAGCACGGCGTGAGCTGTTTCCATGACCTCAATGCACTTCCGGAGGTTCAGACGGAGCGTATGCTGACAACGGGCGGTCACTATGCATTCTTGAAGATTGCTGAGGGCTGTGACAAGCACTGCACATACTGCATCATCCCGAGCCTGCGCGGGAATTACCGCTCTGTTCCGATGGAGAGACTGTTAAAAGAGGCGGAAAGCCTTGCAGAGAAGGGTGTGCGCGAGCTGATTTTAGTTGCTCAGGAGACGACCCTCTACGGCGTGGATCTCTACGGAAAGAAGATGCTTCCGGAATTGCTTCATCGCCTTGCACAGATCGCGGGTATCTACTGGATTCGCATTCAGTACTGCTATCCGGAGGAGATCACGGATGAGCTGATCGAGACGATCCGCACCGAGGAGAAGATTTGCCACTATCTCGACATTCCGATCCAGCACGCGAGTGACAATGTGTTGAGACGTATGGGACGGCGGACAAACCAGGCTCAGCTTCGCGAGATGATCAGCAAGCTCCGCACCGCAATTCCGGATATTGCACTCAGAACAACGATGATCGCAGGTTTCCCAGGTGAGACCGAGGAGGATCACGAGGAAGTGATGCGGTTCGTCGATGAGATGGAATTTGAGCGTCTCGGTGTGTTTGCGTACTCCGCAGAGGAGGATACTCCGGCGGCAGCCTTCCCGGATCAGATTGATCAGGAGGTCAAGGAGGAGCGCCGTGATGAGATCATGGAGCTTCAGCAGGAGATCGCGTTTGAGAAGTCCGAGTCGATGGTCGGTCGTGTGCTTGATGTGATGATCGAGGGCAAGGTCGCAGACGAGCCGGCGTATGTGGGACGTACCTACATGGATGCTCCGGGTGTGGATGGATACATTTTTGTAAATACCGGCGAGGCGATGATGTCCGGTGATTTTGTGAGAGTAAAGGTAACCGGTTCTTCAGATTACGATTTGATCGGGGAGGTCTACAATGAATCTGCCGAATAAACTTACGGTAATGCGTGTGATTCTGATTCCGTTTTTTGTGGTGAGCCTGCTTGCATTTAATGGTCAGGTTCAGATTTTGAGAAACCTGGCATGTGGTATTTTTATTGTTGCGAGTCTGACTGACATGCTTGATGGAAAGATTGCAAGAAAATACAATCTTGTGACAAATTTTGGAAAGTTTATGGATCCGTTGGCAGACAAGCTTCTTGTCTGTTCGGCGCTGATCTGTCTGATTCAGCTTGGACAGATGCCGGCATGGATGGTCATTGTGATTGTCAGCCGAGAGTTCATTATCAGCGGTTTTCGCCTTGTGGCAGCGGAGCAGGGAATTGTGATTGCGGCAAGCTATTGGGGAAAATTTAAGACCACGTTTCAGATGATTGCAGTGATTTTGATGATTGTCAATCTTCCGGTGCTCCACCTTCTGACTTTGGTATGCACCTGGATTGCACTGATTCTGACGGTGGTATCCCTTGTGGATTACATTTCAAAGAACCATCGGGTTCTGACAGAAGGAAGGATGTAAAAAGAGATGACAGCGGAACTGATTGCAGTAGGAACCGAATTGCTTCTTGGAAACATTGTGAATACGAATGCGCAGTATCTCGCACAGCAGTGTGCAAATCTTGGAATTTCCATTTATTATCAGACGGTCGTCGGGGACAACCATGATCGTATGACGGAGACCGTAAAGACGGCACTCGACCGCTCGGATGTTGTGATTCTGACCGGAGGTCTTGGCCCGACAGAGGATGATCTGACGAAGGAAGTCTGCGCAGAGATCATGGGATTTGAGCTTGTGGAGGATCCGCACACGAGAGAACGGATCGAGGAATATTTCCGCGGAGGAATCTACAAGGAGATCCCGTCAAACAACTGGAAACAGGCGATTGTTCCGGATGGGGCGACCGTGCTTGACAATGACAATGGAATGGCACCGGGACTGATTATGGAGAAGAATGGCAAGACAGCAATTCTCCTTCCGGGACCGCCGAATGAGCTTGTTCCGCTGTTCAAGAATCAGGTGTATCCGTGGCTTAAGGAGCGTCAGCCGGAAGTCCTTCGCTCCCAGATGATCAAGGTGTGCGGAACGGGTGAGAGTCAGGTGGAGAGCAAGCTGATCGATCTGATTGACGGTCAGACGAACCCGACGATTGCAACTTATGCAAAGACCGGAGAGGTTCATATCCGTGTGACTGCAAAAGCTCCGACGGAGGAAGAAGCGAAGAAGCTAATGAAGCCGGTGGTCAAGGAGATCAAGAACCGTCTCGGGGACCTTGTCTACTCGACGAAGGAGGATGAGACGCTTGAGATGGCGGTTGTCCGTTTGCTCAACAAGTATGAGCTGACTGTGACGACGGCGGAGTCCTGCACAGGTGGACTCGTCGCAGGTCGTCTTGTCAATGTGCCGGGAGCATCAGAGGTCTTCAATCAGGGATTTGTCACCTACTCAAACAAGGCAAAGCGCAAGTATCTCGATGTGAGCAAGAGCACGCTCAAGAAATACGGGGCAGTCAGCCCACAGACCGCGCGTGAGATGGCGACCGGAGGCGTGTTTGCAACGGATTCCGATGCGTGCGTCGCTGTGACCGGAATTGCCGGACCGGATGGAGGAAGCGAGGAGAAGCCGGTGGGTCTTGTCTATATTGCGACCTACATGAAGGACAAGGTCAATGTTGAGAAGTACCAGTTTAAGGGAAACCGCGAGAAAGTCAGAGAGCAGGCAGTGATGCGTGCACTCGATCTGCTCCGCCGTTCGATTCTTGATAATTATCGTTAATTATCGCTAGTGATTGCTAATGCGAATTGATTGATTGTGCATTGCGAAGTAAAAAGTAATTGCATTACGAATAAAAAGAAAAATGGGGGATTCGGAGATGGCAAATCAGTGGAGAAAACTCAGCTCGACTGCGTATGGATATTCGCTGGCGAGACTTGCGTTAAATTCCTGTATGTTGTGCGATGAGGAGACAGATCCGGAATTTGCGGGATTTAGCACGGACAAGGAATCATATGGACCTCTGGTGGAGACGCTTGTAAAACTTTTAAAGCGTTTCTGTGAGGGGGAGAATTCTGCGGAATTGACGCAGGAGGCACTTACGCTGAGAGAAGCGTGCAAAAAGCATATGGAGACGCTGATTGGATTTGTGGATAATTTCTGCACCTATGAATATGTGTTCAACCGTATGGAGCGCAAGTATCGCGATGACCTTCCGACTGTGGAAGATTCTGATGATGAATTCTTTGCGCGACTGGTCCACTATATCACGGATGTGGAAGATCAGGCGACGATGAACCAGCGGATTCAGATGGTGATCCGGGAGCTTCCGGTTCGCATGACAAGACAGAAGTTTTACAGCATTCTCAGAGAGTCCTTGTCTGTCTATATCGGATCAGATAAAGAAAGTCTCAAATCAATGATGTACTTTGTGCGCTCTGCGAGTATGTTGGAGATAACCGAGGAGCAGAAGAGTCAGAAACCAGAACTTGCAGAATTTTTGGATCAGCTGAGACAGCAGAATTTCTCCGACATGCCGAAAGAAACGTTTTTGGCATTTCAGGAGAAAATCACAAAAGCTGGATTACAGCTTTCGGGCGAGACGGATCTCTTCCGGAATCTTCAGGAAATGATAAATGATCTCTGTGTGGTCTGCCTGTGCAAATCTTCGGCAGTCCGTGATGCAGTGGAAGAACAGCATGTCAATGCAATTTTGCGCGCCGTCTGCGAAGCTTGGGAAAAGAAAAAAGAGCTCGCAGAGACTGTCTTTGAAGAACTCGAGGCACTTGAGGGGATTCAGGAAGAGAATTTTGAGAAATATATGCGCATGGATTTTCAGGAAGACGCTTGGAAGAACGAGGAAGAGCTTACTTTGGCATTCCGTGTGGTGAACCTGATTTCGGACAGTCCATTTGCGAATCTTGAAAAGACGAAGTCCGAGGGCGAAGTTGACCGTACAATACTTGATCAGACGGTGAATGATTTTATCGCAGAGGTTGATCCACTCTTAAAGTCTCTTTCAAAAATGGTCTCCCGTGCAATCATGGCAGGAGTTTTGGGTGTGATCCCATTCTGCTTTAATTCCTCACAGGAGCTGTTTGAGTATGTGAAGAACAGTCTGGAGAGCTGTTCCGACTGGGCAGAGAGGGAGACGAGCAAGGAACTTCTGGAAATGTTGATGGAAGAAGAGGACTATGATCTGGTATAAACATCTCTACATCGGAAAAAAGGCATCGAGACGGCGTTTTGCGATTCTTCAGGGAATCCGACAGAAGAAGATTCAGCCGGAGGTCTATGTGATTACTCCGCCACAGAATGGGAATAATGTGCTTGATATCTATCCGTCTGCGATGCTTCTTCTTCCGCCTTACCGGGATCAGGAGCATCTGCTGATCGGAGTTGCCGTGACCTACTGGGAGGCGCTTGAGGTCGTGTGCCAGATTGTAGATGATATGTACCGGACAACCGGATGCTTTGACTGGAGAGCGTTTGTCTCGGATTGTTCGGACTCTTCGGATGTCGTAGATTTCTCGGATTGTTCGAGCTTTTCGGAAGATTTGGATTTTTCAGAAGCTGATTTGAAGGAATCTTTTGAGTGTAGTTTTTCAGAGCATAATTCAGAACAGAACCGTTTGGATGAGGACGGGGCGGAAAAGGAAAATTAACGGATGCTGGCTGTCATTTTTGGAATCTTGAAAATTCTTGGACTGCTGATTCTTGGAATTCTCGGATTGATTTTACTGGTGTTGTGTCTGATTTTGTTTGTGCCGATCTGTTACCGGGCAGAGCTGTCTCTCTATGAGAAATTTTGTGCGGAAGCTACGGTGAGCTGGCTGTTTCGTGCCATTTCTCTGACAGTTCGGCGAAAGGAAAAGACAGAGATTTCTCTGCGGATTTTTGGAATTCCACTCGGAAAGAAAAAGAGGGCTGAGGCTGTTGCAGTTGAGAAAGAGCAGAGCAAAGCATCAGAGGAGAGCACGCCTGGGCGTGTGACGGTACAGCCGAAAGAAGAATCGAAAGAAGAACCGAAAGAAAAAAAATCCGGGAATCCGATGAAACCAGAACGGTCAGAGATCACGGAAACGTCAGGAACGCCCAGGAAATCCGAAACCGTCATAAAAAAATCGAAACAACCGGAACAAACAGAACAACCAGAAAAGATCAGCGAGAAGAAACGGGAGGAAAACAAGGAAGATCCCAAAAATCCGAAAAGAACGACAGAAGAAATACAAGAAACGCAGGAAACGTCGAAGAAAACGAAACAGAAGAATCCGATAGAAAAAGTAAAACAAAAGGCAAAGGCGATTCTAGGAAAAATCAAAATGTTCCTGAGTGGACTCAAAAGACGTCTCGGCAGACTTAAAAAACGTCTGATGGGAATCGGCTCGAATCTTCAGGATTTGAATGAGAAGCGAAAGCGTCTGATGGAGTTTCTTCGGAAAGAGGAGAATAAGCGAGTCTTTCGACTTTTGAAGCGTCAGTTTGTGCGGTTTCTCCGCCACGTTCTCCCGCAGAAACTCTCCGGAAAGCTGATTTTTGGTCTTGGAGACCCGTATCTGACGGGGCAGGTGCTGACAGTCGTCAGTCCATTTTATGGATTTTATGGAAGAAATTTTGCACTGACACCGGTGTTTGACGCGGAGGAGCTGGTGCTTGAAGGTGAGGCAAAGTTCAGAGGTCGGATTCGGATCGGGACTCTGCTTTGGATCGGACTCAGGATTCTGATTGATAAAGATGCCCGGAGACTGTGGAAGACATGGAGAAATTCGCGCAGATAGTTTTCTAAAGAGGGCAGGTCATAAGGAGGAATAGCGATGGCAGATAATCATTTTGCAGAGACAGTGGAGGCGCTGTTTAAGGGAATGGATCAGTTTGTGACGACGAAGACAGTTGTGGGTGAAGCAGTCAAGGTGGATGATGCGATCATTCTTCCGCTTGTGGATGTGACCTGCGGAATGGCTGCCGGTTCGTTTGCCGACAATGCGAAGCAGAACGGCGGAGGCGGAATGAGTGCGAAGATGAGCCCGAGCGCGGTTCTCGTGATCCAGAACGGAGTGACGAAGCTCGTGAACATCAAACAGCAGGACGCTGTGACGAAGATTCTCGACATGGTACCGGATTTTGTGAATAAGTTTACGGGCGGACAGAAGGAAGTCTCAAAGGAAGCGGTCGAGACCGCGGAGACGATCGCTGAGAATGCAAAAGAAGTGACCAAGAAATAGGAAATAGAAAAAAGAAGTAAACCAAAGAAGCTTGCAAAAGTAAAAGAACAACAATCAGGGAAAACCAAAAGAAGATTAAAGAATAATAAGAAGTAAAGAAAAGCATCCGTCTGCGGAATCGTTTTATGGACACTTGCATATGGTGATAGTATCAGAAGAAAAAGGATGAGAAGGATCAAAAGAATTTGATTTTGATCCGTTGATTCGATCGATCCCATCGTGTAAGGAGGAATCCATGAAGCGAGTCTGTGGTCTGATGCTTTTTTGTTTTGGAATGGGGATGACCCTCTTACTTTTTATCCCCGAAACTCTGACAACCCTGATTTTCATCATCGGGTGTCTGACGTTTGGGTATTATCTGTTTGCATGTTGACAAATTGGAAGTGTTATGGTGTTAGAATCCGAGAAAGATGACTCAGTTAATTCATGAAGATTGGTTCATGAAATGCAAAAAAGCTGTCAGCCCAAGTGGACTAACAGCTTTTTAAATGCCATAAATTAAGCACGCTCTACTAAGCCAGAACGTAAGCAAGAAGTACAAACGTACATCTTCTTAGCGCCGCCGTTTACCTTAACCTTGACAGATTTAACGTTTGCTTTCCAGATCGCGTTGGATCTTCTATGGGAATGGCTCACATTATTTCCGAAGTGAGCAGCCTTTTCACAGATTGCACATTTAGCCATGATTGCACCTCCTTCACCGCTACTTGCCTCCGGGTGGAGGCTACAACAAATGTATGATAACAGAAGTTCGACATTTTTGCAAGTAAAATTTGAAAAATTTCAAAAAAAATGTAACAAGAAAACTTGGAATGGACACAATATCGGGTATGTGGTATACTTATTTAGTTAAAAGATGTCTTGAATTTGGATTTTGGCGTGATAGCATGGTAACTTTCTAAGGGGTATGAAGTTGCGCGTTTATGCGCTTTATTGGTATCGCGTTAAGATCTGTGTAGGTAACTGTGAATGTGAAGAGGAAGATGAGGAAGACACAGAACAGTTATTCAGTTAAGAAAAATTGCGATTCAGGATGGGATTTGCCCGATCAGGCAGATGGTATCATCTTTCAATCGCGGAAAAATAAAAATGGAGGGATGGCTATGAAAGGACACATCAACAACAAACTTGGCGAAATCCAGATCAGTTCAGATGTTATCGCCCTTTATGCAGGTATGACAGCAGTGGAATGCTTCGGAATCGTCGGAATGGCGGCAGTGAGCATGAAAGACGGACTTGTAAAACTGCTTAAAAGAGAGAGTATCACACACGGAATCACAGTAAGTGTGGAGGACAACCACATTTCTCTGGACTTCCATGTGATTGTGGCTTATGGAGTCAGCATCTGTGCAGTTGCAGACAACCTGATTGCCAATGTAAAGTACAAAGTAGAAGAATTCACCGGAATGGAAGTTGACAAGATCAATATCTATGTAGAAGGTGTACGAGTAATTGATTAATGAAGGAGGAAGCATACCGGTGAGTATGAAGGATATTGATGCACATCTGTTACAGAGAGCATTTCTCTCTGCGGCAAAAGGATTAGAGGCAAAAAAAGAATGGATTAATGAGTTGAACGTATTTCCGGTTCCGGATGGAGATACGGGAACAAACATGACGATGACGATCATGTCGGCAGCGCGCGAGGTTGCAGGCATTGAGCAGCCGACGATGGAGAACCTTGCAAAGGCAATCTCCTCTGGCTCCCTGCGCGGTGCACGCGGTAACTCCGGTGTTATTTTATCTCAGCTTCTGCGCGGATTTACGAAGGAGATCAAGAATGCGGACAAGATCAATGTCACAGTTCTTGCAAATGCCTTTGTGCGTGCGACTGAGACGGCTTACAAGGCAGTTATGAAGCCGAAGGAGGGCACAATCCTGACCGTTGCAAAGGGCATGGCAGACAAGGCTGTGGAGCTGGTTCCTCAGACCGATGATGTCATTGAGTTTGCAGAGAAGGTCATTGAGCAGGGTGACTATGTGCTGAGCCAGACCCCGGAGATGCTTCCGGTTCTGAAACAGGCAGGCGTTGTGGATTCCGGCGGTCAGGGTCTGATGCAGGTGCTCAAAGGCGCCCTTGACGGACTTAACGGCAAGGAAGTCGATATGACGATTCCGGCGTCCACCGGTGCAGGTGTCTCTGCGATGACCTCAGGAAAGAGCGCTGCCGGTTCTTCTGACATTGAGACTGCTGACATCAAATTCGGTTATTGTACCGAGTTCATCATCAATCTCGAGAAGGAGTACACCGAGAAGGATGAGCATGAATTCAAGGCATACTTAGAGTCTCTCGGCGATTCGATCGTTGTCGTTTCCGATGATGATGTCGTGAAGGTTCATGTTCACACGAATGATCCGGGTCTTGCAATCCAGAAGGCACTGACCTATGGTTCTCTGTCCCGCATGAAGATCGACAACATGCGCGAGGAGCACCATGAGCGTTTGATCCAGAATGCAGAGAAGCTCGCAAAGCAGCAGAAAGAGCAGGAAGAAAGAGAGAAAGCAGAGCAGGCAAAGGCGAGTGAGGAGCCGCGCAAGCCGGCAGGATTTATCGCAGTTTCTGTTGGTGAGGGACTCAGTGAGATCTTCCGCGGAATCGGAGCAGACTACATCATTGAGGGTGGTCAGACGATGAACCCGAGTACCGAGGATATGCTTTCTGCAATCGAGAAAGTCAATGCGGATGTGATCTACATCCTTCCGAATAACAAGAACATCATCCTTGCAGCGGAGCAGGCAAAGTATCTCGTCGAGGACAAGAAGATTGTGGTTGTTCCGTCCCGCACCGTTCCGCAGGGAATCACGGCTCTGATTAACTTTGTTCCGGATCAGACCCCGGAGGAGAACCTTGAGACGATGAAGGATGAGATGGCGCGTGTGAAGACGGGGCAGATCACCTACGCAGTCCGCAACACGAATATTGACGGCATGGAGATCCATGAGGGAGACATCATGGGAATCGGCGATCACGGCATGCTCACGGTCGGCACCGGAATCGAGACCGTCGCTCTCGACAGCCTCAAGGCAATGGCAGACGAGGAGTCCGAGCTTGTGACGATCTACTATGGAAGCGATGTGAGGGAAGAGGATGCTCAGGCACTCTTAGACAAGGCAAAAGAGGCATTCCCGGATCTTGAGATTGAGCTTCAGAATGGCGGACAGCCGATTTATTATTACATGATTTCCGTGGAATAATCTTGTTTCCATGAAATAACTTTATTTCTGTGGAGTGATTTTTTATGAATCAGGAACCTATTACGAGTTTAAAGGGCATCGGTGAAAAAACCGGTGCCCTGTTTCAAAAATTGGGAATTGAGACTGTGGACGATCTGCTTCATGACTATCCGAGAGGGTACGATTCCTACGATCTTCCGACACCGATTGAGTCGGTGAGAGAGGGGGAGATTGTCGCAGTCTCCGGAGCTCTCTTAAAGACGGCATCGGTGCGTCGATTCAAACAGACCGAATTGACGCTTGCCTCAGTCAAGGACCGGAGTGGAGTCATGCAGTTGACGTGGTATCATATGCCGTATCTGCGCGCGACGCTTCAGATGGGAAAACGTTTTGTTTTTCGCGGAAAGGTCGTGAAAAAGGGAAGTCGTCTTGAGCTGGAACAGCCGGAGATCTTTTCGCTCGAGGATTATGAGCGGGTCATGGGATCGATGCGCCCGGTCTACGGTCAGACAAAAGGGCTTGGAAACAAGGCGATTGTGCGCGCGATGGAGGAGGCATTTGCCCGTCGCACGATGGAGAGGGAGTACCTTCCGGAAGATCTGAGGAGTCGTTATGAGCTTGCGGAGTACAACTATGCGCTCGAGCACATTCATTTTCCGGCTGACCGCGCGGAACTTCTGATGGCGAGAAAGCGTCTCGTCTTTGATGAGTTCTTCTTCTTTTTGCTGGCAGTGCGAAGACTCAAGGAAAAACGTCAGGATCAGACCTCCTCGTTTGTGATGCATCATGCAGAGAAGGTTGATGCGTTTGAAGCCCGTCTGCCGTATGCGTTGACCTCAGCCCAGAAACGCACGCTTACCGAGGTGCAGAGGGATCTTGAGAGCGGTCTTGTGATGAACCGTCTCGTTCAGGGTGATGTCGGATCGGGAAAGACCGTGATTGCGATCCTTGCTCTTCTCCAGACCGCATACAATGGATTTCAGGGCGCTCTGATGGCTCCGACCGAAGTTCTTGCGAGACAGCATTTTGAGTCGATGCAGGAGTTGTTTGAGAAATGGGGAGTCACAAAAAGGGTCGTGCTCGTGACCGGTTCAATGACGGCGAAGGAGAAGCGGGAAGCATACAAGAAAATTGCCTCCCACGAGGCAGACATCATCGTCGGCACCCATGCGCTGATTCAGGAAAACGTTCACTACGACAACCTTGCGCTTGTGATCACCGATGAACAGCATCGTTTTGGTGTCGGTCAGAGGGAATCACTCGGTCAGAAGGGTGCTGAGAGCCTGAAGGACTTGGCAGGTACCCTGCCCCATGTGCTTGTGATGAGCGCGACACCGATCCCGAGAACACTTGCGATCATTCTCTACGGCGACCTCGACATCTCGGTGATCGATGAGATGCCGGTCGGTCGTCTGCCGATCAAGAACTGTGTCGTCGATACGGGATATCGCGATCGCGCCTACCAGTTCCTTGCAAAAGAGCTGGGCGCGGGTCATCAGGCATATGTGATCTGCCCGATGGTCGAGGCGAGTGAGATGATCGAGGCGGAGAATGTGCTTGATTACACGAAACTTCTGAGGGAACGGCTTCCGGGCGCGCGGATTGAGTATCTTCACGGTCGGATGAAGGGCAAAGAGAAGAATAAGATCATGGAGGCATTTGCATCCGGCGAGATCCAGATTCTCGTGTCGACGACGGTTGTCGAGGTCGGAGTCAACGTGCCGAATGCGACAGTAATGATGATTGAGAATGCGGAGCGCTTCGGACTCGCCCAGCTTCATCAGCTTCGCGGACGAGTCGGGCGCGGAAAGGCTCAGTCATACTGCATCATGGTCAATGGCTCCGATCAGGATGGAACGCAGGAGCGCCTTGACATTTTGAACCGCTCAAACGATGGATTTTACATCGCATCGGAGGATCTGAAACTGCGAGGACCGGGAGATTTCTTTGGCATGCGTCAGAGCGGAGATCTGGAATTTCGCCTTGCGGATATTTTCACGGACGCAGATCTCTTAAAGACCGTCGCCAGAGAGGTTGACGCGCTATTAAAGTCAGATCCGGAACTTATAGACCCGGATCACGAGGCACTTAGGGAGCGGATGGATGTGTATGTGAGCAAGGGGTATGAAAAGTTGAATCTGTAAGAGATGGTTAAGATAAAAAACTCTGCTTGACAAATTCGGGATTCGGGCTTACAATGCATTTAACAAAGCAAACCAAATCAAATAAACCGATGAGAAAGACGAGTAGGCTTTCCTCTAAAATCACAGAGAGTTGCAGATGGTGGGATTGCAACATGGCGGAGATTGTTGAATGGACTTTCGAGGGCGATTCTGAAACCGAGAACAGATCATCAGAGTTTTACGTTTTTACTTTTAGTAAGATTGCTATTGATGAATGAGGAGCGGGAGTATGGAGCGACGGAAACTGTGACCGTTATCTGACAGCACATATGCATGTATGTGAAAAAGAGGGCTATTGCCAATTTGAGTGGTACCGCGGATTAAGTAAATGTGAATTCGTCTCAGATACAGGAAACTGTATCTGGGACTTTTTTTATTTCATAGGAAATGGCATTCCAAATGGCGTCCCATGAAACAAAAAATGCTCCACGAGAATGTGCCAAGGCATATTCCTTATTTCAAAATTTCAGGAGGAAAAGATTATGAAAAAGAGAAATGTGAAAGCAGTGATTCTGGCGACAATGGCGATGGCAGTACTTGCAGGATGTTCTTCCTCAAAAAATACCGAGACGACAACCACTTCTTCCGAAGCGACGAGCTCCGCAGAGTCCAAGGCAGAGGACGGAAGCAGTGCAGAGAGCAGTAGCGCAGGAGAAGATACCGGCGTGGCAGAGATTGCAGATGGCGATTTCACCGTAGGAATCGGTCAGTTTGCAGAGCACGGTTCTCTTGACAACTGCCGAATCGGTTTCCTTCAGGGACTTGCAGATGAGGGCATCGTCGAGGGCAAGAACCTGACCGTCCTTTATGAGAATGCACAGGCAGATGGCGGTACCGCAAGTCAGATCATGGATAACTTCCTTGCAAAGAAGGCAGATCTGATCTGCGCGATTGCAACTCCGATTGCACAGAGTGCATACAGCGCAGTTAAGAAAGATGGCGTTCCGGTTATCTACACCGCAGTAACCGATCCGGTTGCAGCAGAGCTTGCAAATGCAGATGGAACTCCGGTCGGTGAGATTACCGGTACAAGCGACAAGCTCCCGGTTACCCAACAGCTTGAGATGATCCGTAAAGTGCTTCCGGATGCAAAGACGATCGGTATCATGTACAGCACAAGTGAGATCAACTCCGTTTCCGCAATCGAGGAGTACAAGGAGGCAGCGGGAGATTACGGATTTGAGATCGTGGAGAGCGGTATCTCTTCCACAGCAGATATTCCGTTGGCAGCAGACAATCTGGTTGAGAAGGTAGACTGCATCACGAACCTGACTGACAACACCGTTGTAAGCTCTCTTCCGGTCATCCTTGACAAGGCAGGAAAGAAGAACATTCCGGTATTTGGAAGTGAGGTAGAGCAGGTAAAGATCGGCTGTCTCGCAGCAATGGGACTTGACTATGTGAGCCTTGGTGAGCAGACCGGTAAGATGGCAGCACAGGTATTAAAGGGCGAGAAGAAGGCAAGCGAGATGAACTTTGAGGTCATCAAGGAAGCTGCTTTCTACGGAAACACAAAGGTAGCAGAGAACCTCGGAATTACCCTGCCGGATGAGCTGACTGAGAGTGCAGCAGGACTCTTCGATGAGATTAGCTCAACCACAAAGTAACTTCGATAACTACTGATAACTCGAAAGACGATTAGAAGCTGGGGGAGAGAGATGTCCATTGTACTTGGCGTGATGGAGGAGGGTCTGATCTATGCGATCATGGCACTCGGCGTATATATTACTTATAAAATTCTGGATTTTCCGGATCTGTCTGTGGACGGCACGTTTCCACTCGGAGCAGCAGTCACGGTCATGCTGATCTTAAAAGGTGTGAATCCATTTCTGACTCTGTTTCTTGCATTTTTAACCGGAGCGTTTGCCGGATGCATCACAGGAATCATTCACGTCAAGTTCAAGGTGCGTGACCTGCTTTCCGGTATTATCGTGATGACAGCGCTCTACTCGCTCAATCTTCGCATTGCGGGAAAAGCAAATGTGCCGATTTTCAGTCAGGAGACAATTTTTGAAAATGCATGGCTTGAGAGTATGGTACCGGAGGCACTTGAACCGTATCTCGTAGCTTTGATTCTTCTTGTGATTGTTGTGGTCTGTAAGATACTTCTCGATCTGTATCTGAACACGCGCTCAGGATTTTTGCTTCGGGCAGCGGGAGACAACGATGTGCTTGTCACCTCTCTGGCAAAAGACAAGGGTATGGTAAAAATCCTCGGTCTTGCGATCGCAAACGGATTTGCTTCCCTTGCAGGCTGTGTGTACTGTCAGCAGAAAGGCTTCTTTGAGATCAGCACCGGAACCGGAACTATGGTTATCGGACTTGCAAGTGTTATCATCGGAATGAAGCTCTTAAAGCGTTTTAATTCGGTCAAGGCGACGACAGCAGTCATTACGGGATCTGTGGTCTACAAAGCCTGTGTCTCGATCGCGATTGCGATGGGAATGGCAGCTTCGGATCTGAAGCTGATCACAGCCGTTTTGTTCCTGGTGATTCTGGTAGTCAGCAACCGGACAGAGGGCAAAGTAAAAATTGCAGGAAAGAAGGGGAAATAAGTGCTCGAACTCAGTCATATTCATAAATATTACAATGCAGGAACCGTCAATGAGATGTGTCTGTTTCAGGACTTTTCCCTGACGATTCAGGATGGGGAGTTCGTCTCCGTCGTCGGAAGCAATGGATCGGGAAAAACCTCGATGCTCAATCTGATCTGTGGAAGCATTCCGCTTGATTCCGGTTCGATCCGGATCGGCGGAAAAGACATCACCAACATGCCGGAATTCAAGCGTCAGCGCAAGATCGGTCGCGTTTACCAGAATCCGGCAATGGGAACCTGCCCGAGCATGACGATTCTTGAAAACATGTCCCTTGCGGACAATAAGGGCAAGCCGTTCGACCTTCGCCCGGGAACAAACCGTCAGCGCGTTGATTTTTATCGGGAGCAGTTGAAATCCCTTGGTCTCGGTCTTGAGGACAAGATGGATGTGAAAGTCGGAGTGCTCTCCGGCGGTCAGCGTCAGGCGATGGCACTTCTGATGTCGACCATGACTCCGATTGAGTTTTTGATTCTCGATGAGCACACTGCTGCACTCGACCCGAAGACTGCCGAGATCATCATGCAGTTGACCGGAAAGATCGTGGAGGAGAAGCACCTGACAACGATTATGGTCACACATAATCTGCGCTATGCGGTGGAATACGGAAATCGTCTTCTGATGATGCACCAGGGACATGCGGTCATGGATCGCGCCGGAGCAGAGAAGACAAACACCCAGATCGATGAGATTCTTGAGAAATTCAATGAGATCAGCATCGAGTGTGGAAATTAAAAAGTGAAGCATGAAACGAAAAAGAAGAGGCGTGAAATGCGCCTCTTTTTCATACCCATTTATCTGCTTGAAATAGGGAGCATTTGCCGATTATCTTATTTTATAGTTTTTTCAGAAATGAAATGGGATTCTTATGGTATACTCTTTACAGAGAGTTTTTTTGGGATTTCCTATTTTAAAAAGTTAAAAAAGGGAAAAACGATAAACAAAATAGAACAATCAGAAAGGGGTGTATCAGATGAGATTAAAGACACGTCTTGCGATTGCGTTTCTTGCATTTTCCATCCTGCCGGTGATTTTTGTCGGCATGGTGCTTTCGATGGGAAAATTGTTCGTGCTGTATCGATTCAATGAATTCGGTCCGGAAGTGCGCTCCATGGTGATTCAGATGCTGGTTTCCGGCGTCCTGATGCTCGTCTTTGTCTGTGCGTCGCTGACGATCTGGGTGTATCGCTCGATTTTAAGACCGCTGAGCAAATTGCAGGAGGCAACCAGAAAGATCCGGGATGGCAATCTTGATTTCACGCTGGATGTGGAGGAAGACGATGAGATCGGAGAACTCTGCCAGGACTTTGAGGAGATGAGAATTCGCCTGAAAGAGAATGCAGAGGAGAAGATTCAGTACGATATTGAGAGCAAGGAGCTGATCAGCAATATCTCTCATGATTTAAAGACACCGATCACCGCAATTAAGGGATATGTCGAGGGAATTCTCGACGGAGTGGCATCTTCGCCGGAGAAGCTGGACAAATATATCCGAACGATTTACAATAAGGCAAACGACATGGATCGCCTGATCGATGAGCTGACGTTTTACTCCAAGATTGATACGAACAAGATTCCGTATACGTTTTCTAAGATCAATGTGAACAGCTATTTTGGAGACTGTGCGGAGGAAGTCGGACTCGATATGGAATCGAGAGGGATTGAGCTTGGATATTTCAATTATGTCAGTGATGATGTGGTCGTGATCGCTGATGCCGAGCAGATGAAGCGAGTGGTCAACAACATCATCAGTAACTCGGTCAAGTACATGGACAAGCCGAAGGGGATCATCAATATCCGAATCAAGGATGTCGGAGATTTCATTCAGGTCGAGATCGAGGACAATGGACGAGGAATCGCGGCGAAGGATCTTCCGAATATCTTTGACCGCTTTTATCGGACTGACGCATCGAGAAATTCTTCTCAGGGTGGAAGTGGAATCGGTCTTTCGATTGTGCGCAAGATCATTGAGGATCATGGTGGGCGAATCTGGGCGACGAGCAGACTTGGAATCGGCACGGAGATGCATTTTGTGCTGAGAAAGTATCAGGAAGTTCCGCAGACAGAACCTTCTGTTCCTGAGTCAGATCGGCGTGGCGGTTCTAATAAGAAAGAAGCTGGAAAGAAAGATTCTGGAAAAAAGGAAAAGTCGTCAAAGTAGAAATAACAGAGGGATATGACGGCTATTGAAAATCAGCGATATATAAAGCAAGATAGAAAGAGCAATATATAGAAAGCAGTAAATTAAGAGATCAGTAAATAAGAAAGCAACATATAAATAAGTAGTGGAGCGTGGAAAAATGAGCAGAATTTTGATTATTGAGGATGAGACGAGCATTGCAGAGCTGGAAAAGGATTATCTGGAGCTGAGTGGATTTGAGGTAGAACTGGAGGAGAACGGAAAGAAGGGACTTGACCGTGCTCTCGGAGAGGATTTTGATCTTCTGATTCTTGATCTGATGCTTCCGGATATGGATGGATTTGAGATCTGCCGTCGTTTCCGCGAGGTGAAGAATACGCCGATCATCATGATCTCTGCGAAAAAGGAAGATATTGACAAGATCCGTGGTCTGGGACTCGGAGCGGATGACTATATGACAAAGCCGTTCAGCCCGAGCGAGATGGTGGCGCGTGTGAAGGCACATCTTGCGCGCTATGAGCGTCTGATTGGAAGCGGAAGTCCGGAGAACGAAGTCATTGAGATTCGCGGACTCAAGATTGACAAGACCGCAAGACGCGTGTGGGTCAATGGAGAGGAGAAAAACTTCACGACGAAGGAGTTTGATCTTCTGACCTTTCTCGCACAGAATCCGAACCATGTATTTACAAAAGAAGAACTCTTCTCAAAGATCTGGGATATGGAGTCGATCGGAGATATTGCGACAGTCACGGTTCACATTAAGAAAATTCGCGAGAAGATCGAGTTTAACACCGCGAAACCTCAGTATATTGAGACGATCTGGGGTGTGGGCTATCGTTTCAAAGTATAAATCAGAGCGGATGCGCAGTGATTTTAATAGGAAGATGTCAGCAAAGCTGATTAAAATCACGCGCCAAGTTGATGCTTGCGTCGACCTGAATAAGAGAAACAAAAAGCCAATATAGCTGAAAACAGAAAAATACGGAAATTGCGGGAAAAGCAATTCTGGCATAGAATATAAGAATAGGACAGGAAGGAATAGAGTTGCAAATGAAAAAGAAAACAGGAATCTGCATGGCGATGGCGATGCTTTTGATGACAACACCGGCATGGGCGGGATCACCGATCATTGCAGTCGGAAGTGGCAACAGCACGACATCAACTTCTTCTGTGAGTTCGGAGACAGTACAGCTCAATCAGAGTCCTTCACAGAATAACACGACAGAAACGACTGCGGATCAGCAGACGGGAGGTGAGGCGGTGACGCTTCCTTTATTAGATGAGAGTCGACCGATTGTGACCGGAGAGATTTTAGGAGCATCGTTTGTACCGGAAAAATTTGTGCTTCCGCAGGATGCCTCTGTCCTTGTTGTTGTCGAGGGACGCGGTGGCACTAGCTGTCAGGTTTATGCATATGAGAAGAAGACTGCCAATGGCACTGATGGCACAGGCTGGACGAAAAGCCTTGAGGTAGCCGGTCATCTCGGACGGAACGGAATGAGCAACGATCGCCATGAGGGAGATAAGACGACCCCGATCGGTGTTTTCCGGATGAACACTCCGTTTGGTCAGGCACAGGCGCTTGAGGGATTTCCGTCTGACTACATTCAGGTTGATGACTCCTATGTCTGGGAGGAGACGAGCAACAAGTTAGTCAAGGGTTCCATCGAAAAAGGTGAGCGAGTTGGTGCTCAGGGCTATGCAGGCTATTACAACTATGTGATTGATGCAGGATACAACCTCAATGCTGTGACCGGTCGTGGTTCTGCGCTCTTCCTTCACTGCGATGTGCCGGGAGATACCGAGACCTCGGGTTGCGTGGAGATTCCGGAAGCAGATATGATTGCGATCATGAAACTCTACGGAAAGTATGGCAGTGGTCATTCTTATATCGCGCAGGCTCCGCAGGGAACATTTGATCAGATTTATGATTCTTACGGAACGAACAACGGATTGTCCCCGGAGGGAGTGTTTACAAAATAGGAGACAGAATTTGGCAAAAAATCTTTCCCACACGGAGTCATTCGCCATTGTGTGTACCTCAGAAAAACATAGTCAAAAAGAAGTCAAAAAAGCAAATAAATTTACATAAAAATTCGGGATTTTGTTTGATTGACATGAAAACATACCTGTGTTAAAATTTTTAGACGTATGCGAGAGAGGATTCAAGGTCTATCTTGAACCCTCTCTTTCTTTAAGAAAAGAGAGACAGTTGCAGGAGAGAAAGAGAGTACAACCATCTCTACCCGGAAACATTGTGCTTGATGTAAAATAGAATCTATTTGCAAAGGGATGACGGAAACCGGAAGAAAAATCGCTGATTGACTGACTGGATTGTTCTCTATTCAAATCAAATGGAACCGAAAATCATAGAGAGACCCATACAAAGATACAAAAGTAAAAAAGAGAGATGGAAACAGAAACGGGTGGACAATACGAAGCGTATTACTGTGTGAAACGTATGAAAACCCGAAAACAGGAAACAAAAAAGCAAGTAAGAAACAAAAATGAAGGAAAATGAGGACACAGAATGGATACAGTAAAATTTGAAGAGTTACAGATTAATGATCGAATTCTGAGAGCTGTGACGGATATGGGATTCGAGGAGGCTTCCCCGATTCAGGCAAAGGCAATTCCGGTTCAGATGGAGGGCTTGGACATCATCGGACAGGCACAGACCGGAACGGGAAAGACCGCGGCATTTGGAATTCCCCTGCTTCAGAAGATCGATCCGAAAAATAAGAAACTTCAGGCGATTGCACTGTGCCCGACGCGCGAGCTTGCGATTCAGGTAGCAGATGAGATCCGCAACCTTGCAAAGTATATGCACGGCATCAAGGTTCTGCCGATCTATGGTGGTCAGGACATCGTGCGCCAGATCCGCGGACTCAAGGATGGCACCCAGATCATCGTCGGCACCCCGGGCCGTGTGATGGATCATATGCGCCGGAAGACGATCAAGTTTGATCAGGTACATACAGTGATCATGGACGAGGCAGATGAGATGCTGAACATGGGATTTTTGGAGGATATGGAGACGATCTTGAGCCAGCTTCCGGAGGAGCGTCAGACGATCATGTTCTCTGCAACGATGCCGGACGCAATTCAGAAGATTGCAAAGACGTTCCAGAAAGATCCGCAGATCGTCCGCGTGGTGAAGAAGGAGCTGACGGTTCCGAAAGTAACCCAGTATTATTATGAAGTAAAGCCGAAGACCAAGGTTGAGGTGATGTGCCGTCTTCTCGACATGTATGCTCCGAAGCTGTCTGTCGCTTTCTGCAATACGAAGCGTCAGGTTGATGAGCTGGTGCAGGAGCTTCAGGGAAGAGGCTATTTTGCAGAGGGTCTTCACGGAGACTTAAAGCAGATCCAGCGTGACCGCGTGATGAACAGTTTCCGAAATGGTCGCACCGAAATCCTTGTCGCAACCGATGTGGCAGCGAGAGGAATCGATGTCGACGATGTCGAGGCAGTGTTCAACTACGACATTCCGCAGGACGAGGAGTACTATGTACATCGAATCGGTCGTACCGGTCGTGCAGGTCGTGAGGGTATCGCATTCAGTTTTGTTGTAGGACGCGATGTATACAAACTGCGCGACATTCAGCGCTACTGCAAGACGAAGATCGTTCCTCAGGCAATCCCGTCCCTTGATGACATCACCGAGATCAAGGCAGAGAAGATCCTCGATCAGGCAAAGCAGGTGATGGCAGATATGGATCTGAGCCGAGTTCTTCATATTGTAGAGAAGAAGCTCCTCGAGGAGGATTACACCTCCCTCGATCTCGCTTCCGCTCTTCTGAGAATGAGCATGGGTGAGGAAAATCAGGACATTGCGATCGATTCCCAGCCGGCACGTTCCCTCGATGATCTCGATTCCTGGGGTCGTGGTGGAAGAGGCAGAGGTCGTGACAACGGTCGCGGACGCAGTGGAAGAGACAACCGTGGCGGTCGTGGCAGAAAGAGCGACGGCGATATGGCTCGCCTTTTTGTAAATCTTGGAAAGAATCAGGGTGTGAGACCGGGAGATATTCTGGGTGCGATTGCGGGCGAGTCCGGAATCTCCGGTCGTATGATCGGAAGCATCGACATGTATGACAAATATACCTTCGTCGAAGTTCCGTCGGATTGTGCAGGAGAGGTTGTGGAGTGCATGAAAAATGCAAAGATCCGTGGTAAAAATGTCCACGTAGAGCTTGCAAACTCCCAACAGTAATGTGAAAAATACCAAAATAATCTTGACAGTGGTGAGAAAAATATGGTAATATAACAAAGTACATATTTTTATCATACTACCTTAGAGAAAATGAGAGCAGGGTTGAGACCGGTGACGGTGTGACCTTGCTCTTTCTTTATGGTTTGAGAAAAAAATAACAATTAAAAACGGAATTGGCAACAAAACCAAATCGGCAACAAATCAACAGCATCATCATGAAAATTCAATCATAACTGACAGGGGGAAGGATATTATGGGGAAATATGTCATTGCACTGGATCAGGGAACAACAAGCTCTCGCTGTATTCTCTTTGACCGGGAGGGAAGCATATGCAGTGTAGCACAGAAGGAGTTTACACAGATCTTCCCACAGCCGGGCTGGGTGGAGCACAACCCGATGGAGATCTGGTCATCACAGCTTTCCGTGGCACTCGAGGCGATGGGAAAGATTGGTGCGCATTACAGTGATATTGCGGCGATCGGAATCACGAACCAGAGAGAGACGACGATCGTCTGGGATAAGGAGACCGGTGAGCCGGTTTACAATGCGATTGTCTGGCAGTGTCGCAGAACCGCAGATCGCATCGAGAAGCTCAAAGCAGACGGAATGGAGGAGAAGATCCGTGAGCGCACGGGACTGATTCCGGATGCTTATTTCTCGGGAAGTAAGATTGCATGGATTCTCGACAACGTCGAGGGCGCACGTGAGCGGGCAGAGCGGGGGGAGCTTTTGTTCGGAACGGTTGATACCTGGCTGATCTGGAATCTGACAAAGGGATGCATCCATGTGACAGATTACACAAACGCATCCCGCACAATGCTTTTCGATATTCACAAGAAATGCTGGGACGATGAGATTCTTGCATACTTTAACATTCCGAAATGCATGCTTCCGGATGTAAAACCGTCAAGCTGTGTATACGGATATACCTCCTCGGATGTCATGGGAGGAAAGATCCCGATTGCGGGTGCAGCGGGAGATCAGCAGGCAGCGCTGTTCGGTCAGTGCTGTTTTGAGCCGGGCGAGATGAAGAATACTTACGGAACCGGATGCTTCCTTCTGATGAATACCGGAGCGAAGGCGATCAATTCCACACATGGACTTCTGACGACGATTGCGGCTTGTACCGCGGAGGAAACGCATTATGCACTTGAGGGAAGTGTATTTGTCGCAGGTGCGGCAGTGCAGTGGCTTCGTGATGAGATGCGTATGGTCAGAAGTGCTTCCCAGACCGAAGAGTATTGTACCGCAGTTGAGAATACTGGCGGAGTCTATGTTGTTCCGGCATTTGCAGGTCTTGGTGCTCCGTATTGGGAACAGTACGCGAGAGGAACGATCGTCGGTGTGACGCGTGGAACGAGCAAGGAGCAGTTTATCCGTGCGACGGTGGAGTCGATGGCATATCAGGTTTACGATCAGATCGAGGCGATGCAACAGGATTCCGGAATTGCACTCAAGAAGCTCAAGGTTGACGGTGGCGCGAGTGCCAATAACTTCCTGATGCAGTTCCAGTCAGATCTTCTCGGATCTGAGCTGGTTCGCCCGCAGTGTATTGAGACGACAGGACTCGGAGCAGCCTACCTTGCAGGTCTTGCGGTCGGTTACTGGAAAGACCGCGATGAGATCCGTGAAAACTGGAAGGCGGAGCGCGATTTTGCACCGGAGATGCCGGAGGAAGAGAGAAAGAAACTCATCAAGGGCTGGAAACGAGCAGTTCGCTGTGCACTTGCCTGGGCACAGGAAGATGAGGACGAATAAGGATGAACAACGAGGACGAAGTCGTTAGCATTTTTGCAACGCAGGAATGAGAACGGGAATGACAAAACTTCGGAAAAATAAGTTAAAATAAGAGACGACTAAGAGGCGTTTCGAGAAACTGAGGACACAATTGCAAATTTGGACATAAACTATGCAAAAATAAGAATACCTTTATTTTCTTAGGAGACAATTCGAAAAAATGTTAAAATTCTTCAAAGAAAAAGTGAAATATAAATAAAATTTTTATTGACATTAGGACAAAATGACGGTATACTTATTCTCAGTTGAGAAGTACTTGTACACATTGCATGGAGATGAGAGAGCGCGCAGTGATGTAATTGAAAGAGCATGTTCGATTCAGTTATATCATTGCGTGTTTTTATTTCACAGAAACCTTGCAGTGTGGAGGAGTATCGCAGGGAGAAGAGACTGCGACAACAGAAATTATGAAAACGGAGGAAGGGTGTTATGAAAAAACGAGTAGCATTGCTTCTGGGCGCAGCGACGATGATGGCTGTAGCTCTGACTGGTTGTGGAGGCGGTAAGTCTTCCGATTCTGGTTCTGCATCAAATGGGGGAGATGCCGGAACGACGACAGCAGATGGCGGAAGCTCCGAAGCCCACAAGGACACTCTGGTGATTGGTACGGATGCAGATATCAACAATCTGGATCTTCAGTCCCAGCAGGATCAGATCAACAACATTGTTCTGAAGAATACGCATCAGACTCTGGTATTCTTCAACAACGGTTCTCAGGGAGATGAGCGTTTTGGTCCGTGTCTGGCAACTTCGTGGGAGCAGGAAGATGATACCCACATCAAGATGAGTCTTCGTGACGATGTTCATTTCAACGATGACGACGAGACTCCGATGACCGCAGAGGATGTCAAGTTCACGCTGGATATGGCGATGGACAACATGGTAGCTTCCGTCCTCAAGGGTTATGTTGGAACAACGGTTCTCGATGATTACACGATCGAGATTGAGACTGAGAGCTACAACAACGAGTTCATTCAGTCCCTGTCTTCGGTTCCGCTGTCCATTCAGTCTAAGAAGGCATATGAGAGCGGTATGGAAGATCCGTACTACATCGGAACTGGTCCGTACAAGTTCGATGAGTGGGTAGAAGGCGAGTATTGCCGTCTGAAGAAAGTTGACGATTACTGGGGCAACGATCTTCCGGCAGATGATAACCTGGCACCGGGTGTTGTAGATACGATCGAGTTCAAGCCGTACATCGAGGCATCTTCCCGTGTTATGGCACTTCAGGCAGGCGAGATTGATGTCTGCGTAAACCCGCCGATCAACGAGTTACAGTATCTGGAAGATGATGACAACATCACCGTTTATGAGCAGACCGGAACCCGTCTTTTCTACTTTGCATTCAACGTAGAGAAAGAGCCGTGGAACAACCAGAAACTGCGTCAGGCAGTTGCATGTGCGATCGATCGCAATGCAGTACTTGAGGCAGCTGTATACGGCAAGGGTACTCTTCAGAAGACGATCCTGAACCGTGGTCTGTGGGGCTTCTACGATGATATGGAAGGCTTTGATTACAACGTAGATCGTGCAAAAGAGCTGATGGCAGAGGCTGGTTATCCGGATGGTGGAATCACCACTACCCTGACTTACGCTTCCGGTACTCCGTATGAGCAGATTGCAACCGTTATTCAGGCAAATCTGGCTGACATCGGAATCACCGTAACCCTTGAGCCGATGGAGACTGCAACCTTAAAGTCCACCTGTGTAGATGGCAAGCAGGAGCTCTTCCTGTGGAGATGGAACGAGGATTCCAAGGTTGACTTCGTATACCGTGACCTGTTCTATACCGGTTCTGGTTCTAACTATCATCACTTCTCTGACCCGAAGGTTGATGAGCTGACCGATCTGGTAGCAACTGAGAAGGATGCTGATCAGCGTCTCGCAGATGCAAAGGAGCTTCAGGAGTACTTAGTAGATCAGTGCCCGCAGGTTCCGCTTTACATTGCAAACCTGGTAGTTGCATACAACAAGAACCTGAAAGGTACCTATTTCTACGGCGGTGGAAACCATGACTGGCGTCATGCATATGTAGCAGAGTAATCATTGTAGCGGACATCATGGAAGTATTTATCTTACCTATGTTCTAAGAATTTAAAAACCGTGATGGAACAGTGAGAACGATGAAATCTTGCGGGCTACCGGTTTCCGGGCCCGCAAGATTTTTTTCAGCAAAGATTTATCTACTTATCAATATTTATTACTTGAACAGATAAATCAAAGCAAAATAAAGTTGATGTGAATGGGTTTGATTTTAAAAGGAGAAGGAGTGAGTAGCAGATGATAAAATACATAGTCAAGCGCCTCGTAATGCTGGTGCCGGTAATTCTGGTTACCTCGTTTCTGATTTTCTGGGCGATGAGCCTGACCGGCGGTGATCCGGCGCTGATGCTTGCGGGTGATAATGCACAGCCGGAGCAGGTAGAGCAGATCCGCGAAGAACTCGGTCTGAATGATCCGTTTATCGTGCGCTATGCAAACTACATGAAGGGCATGGTAACCGGAGATATGGGTAAGTCCTATGTGACAAAGCGTGATGTATTCAAGACCTTTATGGAGCGTCTTCCTAACACGTTGTTACTTGGAGGAACAGCAGTTGTGATTGCCGTTCTCGTCTCGGTTCCACTCGGTGTCTACACCGCGATACATCAAAATACATGGAAGGATACGGCGGGCATGATATTCGCCCTATTCGGAACATCGATGCCGAACTTCTGGCTCGGATTGATGCTCATTATCATCTTTTCCCTGAAACTCAAACTTCTGCCTACCGGAGGTAAGGGCGGAATTGACAGCCTGATCCTGCCGGCAGTAACCGTTGGTTTCGGTCTGGCAGCTCTGATCACAAGAACAACTCGTTCCTCCATGCTCGATGTGCTCCGTCAGGATTACATGACGACTGCACGTGCAAAGGGATGTTCCGAGAAGCGTGTTATCTTCACCCACGGTCTGAAGAATGCGCTGATCCCGATCATCACTGCAATCGGTCTTCAGATGTCTCTGGTTATCACCGGTTCTGTACTGGCTGAGACCGTATTCTCCTGGCCGGGAATCGGTCGTCTCGTTTACGATTCCATTTCCAAACGAGATACGCCGATGGTAACGGGATCGATCATCATGTGTTCGATTCTGATGTGTATCATCAATCTGGTGGTAGACCTGATTTACGCATTCTTTGATCCGCGTATCCGGGCACAGTACAGCAAGAAGGGGTGATCGTATGGCACAGACAAATTCAACCGGAAATACAAAACATGTAAAAAAGCGTACCATGCTCCAGGAAACCTGGAGACATCTGATCCGCAACCGCGGAGCCGTGCTTGGCATGCTGTTTCTTCTGTTCCTTGTTGGCGCAGCACTTTTCAGTCCATTGATTTTTGACTATGAGAAGGATGTAATCGGTCAGAACATGCAGGATCGTCTGATGGCTCCGTGTGCAGCACACTGGTTCGGAACCGATGAGTTCGGACGTGACCTGTTTGCCCGTGTCATCTACGGTGCACGTTATTCTCTGATCATCGGTGTCGGCTCCGTGTTCCTCGGTCTGATTGTCGGAACGATTCTTGGTTCTCAGGCAGGATTCCGTGGAGGTGTTGTGGATTCCATCATCATGAGAGGAATTGATATTTTCTATTCGATCCCGAACATCATGACCGCAGTTGTTATCGTTTCCCTGCTTGGTACAAGCACCGTAAACTTAATGATTGCACTGGCATTCTCCTGCGCGAGCAGTTTTGCCCGTATCGTGCGTGCGTCGGTTATGACGATCCGTGATCAGGAGTATGTAGAGTCTTCCTACGCAATGGGACTTCCGACCTGGAAGATCATCGTAAAACATATCCTTCCGAACTGTCTGTCCCCGATCATCGTACAGATCACTCTGTTGATCGGAACGACGATCATTTCAGCTTCCTCCCTGAGCTTCCTTGGAATCGGTGTTCCGGCTCCGGCTCCGGAGTGGGGTGCACTTCTTTCCGCAGGACGTGGTCACATCCGTGATGCAAGCTACATGTGTATCATTCCGGGTCTTGCAATCATGATGACCGTACTGGCACTGAACCTGCTCGGTGACGGACTTCGTGATGCACTTGATCCGAAGCTGAAGAAGTAAGTTGCGGGAGAGTGAGGAGCAACAAAAATAGGAGGAGAATGGCATGGCAGAAGATTTAGTTCTTGATATTAAAGATCTGGTGGTGCACTATGAGACCGAAGACGCAGATGTGTGTGCGGTAAATGGCATTGACATTCAGATCAGCAAAAAACGTACTTTGGGACTGGTAGGTGAGACCGGCGCCGGAAAGACGACGACCGCGCTCTCAATCCTGAACCTGATCCCGAACCCGCCGGGCGTAATCAAAAACGGGTCGATTCACCTTGACGGAAAAGATATCCTGAAAATGTCTCAGGAGGATTTGCAGAAAGTCCGCGGAAATGATGTGGCAATGATCTTCCAGGACCCGATGACGGCTTTAAACCCGGTTATGACGGTTGGAGAGCAGATCGGTGAGAGTATCATGCTCCATCAGAATATTTCCAAACAGGAAGCATTTGAGAAGGCAAAAGAGATGCTTAAGATGGTAGGTATCGCAGAGTCCCGTGCCTACGATTATCCGCATCAGTTCTCCGGTGGTATGAAACAGCGAGTTGTCATCGCAATCGCACTTGCTTGTAGCCCACAGCTTCTGATCGCCGATGAGCCGACGACCGCTCTGGATGTAACGATTCAGGCACAGGTTCTTGAGCTGATGAAACAGCTGATTCAGGAGAAGGAGATGGCAATGCTTCTGATCACTCATGATCTGGGTGTTGTCGCTGAGGTCTGCGAGGATGTGGCAGTTATGTATGCCGGACGTATCGTGGAGAAGGGAACGGCAGACGATGTGTTCAACCACATGCGTCATCCGTATACCGAGGGTCTGTTTGATTCCCTGCCGAACTTGAAGCAGAGAGGCGAACAGCTCGTTCCGATTCGCGGTCTGATGCCGGATCCGTCGGATCTTCCGCCGGGATGTTCGTTTGCTCCGCGTTGTCCGTATGCGACCGAGGCATGTACAAAGTCAATTCCTCCGTTAAAGTCTGTGGAGGGAAGCAAGACGCATTTTGTGGCATGTACCGCATATGAAAATCCTGATTTCAGCTTGAGGAGGAACGAAAATGGCAAATAAGACAATTCTGGAAGTCCAGAATCTCACAAAATTTTTCACAACTCCGGCAGGTCAGTTGCACGCAGTCGACGGAGTCAGCTTTAAAATCGAAGAGGGAAAGACGCTCGGAATCGTAGGAGAGTCCGGATGCGGAAAGTCCACGACCGGAAGAACGATCCTGAAACTTCTTGAGCCGACCGGCGGAAAGATCATTTTCGACGGAAAGGACATCACCTCATACAGCAGAAAGCAGATGCGTCCTCTGCGCCAGGAGATGCAGATGGTCTTCCAGGACCCGTTCTCCTCTCTGGACCCGCGTCAGACGGTTATGCAGTTGATCAGTGAGCCGATCATCGAGCACAAGCTGTTAAAGTCCAAGAAGGACATTGAGGATCGCACACTTGAGCTGATGGAGACCGTAGGTCTTGCAGAGCGTTACATCAACGTATACCCGCATGAGCTCGATGGTGGACGCCGTCAGCGTATCGGTATCGCGCGTGCGCTTGCCGTAAATCCGAAACTGATTGTCTGCGATGAGCCGGTATCTGCACTGGATGTGTCGATTCAGGCACAGATTCTGAACCTGTTGAAAGAGCTTCAGGAGAAAATGGGTCTGACCTACATTTTCATCACCCACGATCTGTCTGTTGTAAAATACTTCTCAGATGATATCGCAGTTATGTATTTGGGACAGATGGTTGAGAAAGCACCGTCCGATGTCCTGTTTGCAAATCCGGTACATCCGTACACGAAGGCACTGCTGTCTGCAATCCCGCTTCCGATTGTCGGAAAAGAGAAGCCGAAGCGCCAGCTGATCAAGGGCGAGATCACCTCCCCGGTTAATCTGCCGGATGAGTGCCGTTTCATGAAGCGTTGTGACTTTGCAGACGAGTGCTGTAAGAAGTGCAATCCGAAGCTCCATGAGATCGAGCCGGGACACTTTGTGGCATGTACGAGAGTCGCAGAGGGAACGATCTAAGAATAAAAAAACGATTCAAAAGGGGAAACGTTACAAAAAACGCGTATTTTACTGTAAAAGGAGAATAGCAGAAAAATGGAAACAGCTGTATGGGGGAGCATGCTCGAGCAGTTTACGGCTACCGGAATAACGAATCAGATGGAATATCTGCTCAGAATTCTGATTGCGTCTTTGCTCGGTATTATGATCGGAAGTGAGCGAAAAAACAGAAACAAGTCGGCAGGAATCCGCACGCATATGATTATTGCGATGGGATCAGCGCTGATGATGGTAGTCTCTAAGTATGGATTTTATGATAATTCCAGATGGGATGCCTCCCGTGTGGCATCTCAGGTTGTCAGCGGTGTCGGCTTCCTCGGCGCTGGTGTCATCTTTGTCCGCAACAACTTGGTCAGCGGTCTGACGACCTCTGCCGGTATGTGGGCAACTGCCGGTGTCGGTCTTGCAATGGGTGCCGGAATGTATGTCGTTGGAATCTGCTCGGCAGTCATGGTTGTGGTGATCCAGTTTATCACCCACAAGATTTCTTATTTTGCAAATGTTGCGACAAACGGTTATTTGCGAATGACGATTGACCAACAACCCGGCGCGGTCGAACGAATGCAAAATTACCTAGAAGGGCAACGAGTCGAGATCGCCGGTGTGAAGATTAACAAGAACAAGAAGGAAGAAATCAAACTTGAGTTCGATGTGGTCTATCCGCCGGGATTTAAGAAGGGCGAGCTGATTGCAAACCTCGTGGAGATGGATCATGTGATCGCAGTCAGCGAGTAGGACCCGTGGATTTGTGATGTTGCTGTTTGTGCAACGCGTGAATAGCAACTTTGTGAGCTTGTCACAAAAGATTGTGAAAATACAAACGATTGTCTGTAAATGATTGACAAGACCCCAATGTTGTGCTAGAATGAAAAACAGTTAAATACGATACCTTTTGAGAGAAGAGAGTAAGGTGAAGATGAGCAGGAGATCATTCTGCTATATTCCCTTACTCTCTTTTTTTGTAAAGGATCGGACTAAGCAAGTATTCAAAGAATCTCTTTTGCACTTACATTTTCGGGCGAAAAGAAATCTGAGACTACGTTAAGAACATGGAGGAGGACATGATGAAGAAGATGGATTACGATGTGGTGGTAATCGGTGGCGGTGTTGTGGGCTGTTCGATTGCCAGGGAGCTTTCCCGTTATGACCTGCATACCTGCGTGATTGAGCGGGAAGAGGATGTCTGCTCCGGTACGTCAAAAGCAAACAGTGCGATTGTACATGCCGGATTTGATGCACATCCGGGTTCCTTAAAAGCCCGTTTTAATGTTGAGGGCAACCAGATGATGGGGGATCTGGCAAAGGAACTGGATTTTGATTTCAAGCAGAATGGCTCTCTTGTGCTCTGCTTCCATGAGGAAGATATGCCGGCACTGAAAGCTCTGTATGAGAAAGGCGTAGAGAACGGAGTAAAGGATCTCTCCATTATCAGTGGAGATGAGGTTCGCAAGATGGAGCCGAACACGACCGACACGGTTGTAGCTGCTCTGTATGCACCGACCGGTGGAATTGTTTGTCCGTTCGGTCTGACGATCGCAATGGCTGAGAATGCCTGCGACAACGGCGTAGAGTTCCGTTTTCTGACTGCTGTTGAGAATGTTGAAGCAGTTGAGGGTGGTTACACGGTAAAGACTTCTAAGGGTGAGATTTCCGCTCGTTATGTAGTAAATGCTGCCGGTGTTTATGCAGACGAGATTCACAATATGGTGAGCGCAAAGAAACTGCACATCACCGCAAGAAAAGGCGATTACTGCCTGCTCGACAAAGAGGCAGGAAGCCTGGTATCCCACACAATCTTCCAGCTTCCTGGTAAGATGGGTAAGGGCGTTTTGGTTACCCCGACTGTTCACGGAAACCTGTTGACTGGTCCGACCGCAGTAGATGTGGAGGACAAGGAAAAGACGGCAACCTCCGCAGAGGAGCTTGCAGATCTGATGTCCAAGGCAACGATCGGTGTCAACAACATCCCGTTCCGTCAGGTTATCACTTCCTTCGCAGGTCTTCGTGCTCACGAGGATGGCGATGACTTTGTGATCGGTGAGGTTGAGGATGCAGAGGGCTTCTTCGACGCAGCTGGCATCGAATCTCCGGGTCTTACGAGTGCTCCGGCAATCGGCGTTTACATTGCAAAGCTGGTGGCAGAAAAGGCTGAGGCAGGCGAGAAGGCAGACTGGAACGGAACTCGCAAGGGCATTGTTCGTCCGGAGCTGCTCAGCAAGGAAGAGCGCGCAGAGCTGATCAAGAAGAATCCGGCTTACGGAACAATCATCTGCCGTTGTGAGGATGTCAGCGAGGGTGAGATTGTCGATGCAATCACTCGCACGCTGGGAGCAACTTCCCTCGATGGAATCAAGCGTCGTGTCCGTCAGGGTATGGGACGTTGTCAGGCAGGCTTCTGCACACCGAGAACGATGGAGATTCTCGCTCGTGAGAAGGGCATGAAGATGGAAGAGATCTGCAAAAATGCACCGGGTTCTGAACTGCTGACCGGGGAGCGATAACAGGAGGGGAAAATCATGACACAGCATGACATTGTAATTATCGGCGGAGGCCCGGCAGGCCTGGCAGCAGCTGCTGCCGCAAGAAGAGCAGGTGTGGAAGATATCCTGATTCTGGAGCGTGACAGCTGTCTTGGCGGTATCTTAAACCAGTGTATCCACAACGGATTTGGTCTTCATACATTTAAGGAAGAGCTGACGGGACCGGAGTATGCATCCCGCTACATCAAGATCGTGGAGGAGATGCAGATCCCGTACAAGCTCAACTGTATGGTAATCGATATCAACGACAAGAAGGAAGTTACCTTCATCAACAGAGAGGATGGTCTGACGACGATTCAGGCAAAGGCAATCATCCTTGCAATGGGATGCCGTGAGCGTCCGAGAGGAGCCCTGAACATTCCGGGATATCGTCCGGCAGGTATCTACTCCGCAGGAACCGCACAGCGTCTGACGAACATCGAGGGCTATCAGGTAGGTAAGGAAGTTGTCATCCTTGGTTCCGGTGATATCGGTCTGATCATGGCAAGAAGAATGACGCTTGAGGGAGCAAAGGTAAAGGTTGTCGCAGAGCTGATGCCTTACTCCGGCGGATTAAAGAGAAACATCGTTCAGTGCTTGAACGACTACGATATTCCGCTGAAGCTCAGCCACACCGTTGTGGACATCCAGGGCAAGGAGCGTGTAACCGGAATCACTCTTGCAGAGGTAGATGCAAACCGCAAGCCGATCCCGGGAACCGAGGAGTTTTACAGCTGTGATACCCTGCTTCTGTCCGTAGGTCTGCTTCCGGAGAACGAGCTGACCAAGGGTGCAGGCGTTTCGATGAACCGCGTGACCTCCGGTCCGAACGTAAACGATCAGCTCGAGACGAGTGCAGAGGGAATCTTTGCATGTGGAAACGTGCTTCACGTTCATGACCTCGTAGACTATGTATCTGAGGAGGCAACCTTAGCTGGAACGAATGCAGCTGCCTATGTACAGGCTGGCGCAGAGAAGAAAGAGGGACATGTTGTTCCGCTGTTCGGCGAGAATGGTGTTCGCTACACCGTTCCGCAGACTCTCGATACCGAGAATATGAATGACAAGATTACGGTTCGTTTCCGTGTGGCAGATGTCTACAAGGATCGCTATATCAGCGTTTACTATGATGGAAAGCGCGTTGCACACAGAAAGAAAAAAGTACTGGCTCCAGGTGAGATGGAGCAGGTTATCATCACAAAGGATAGCCTGAAAGATTGCCCGGATCTGGAAAAGATTGTGATCTGCACGGAGGAAGAATAAGATGGAAGTGAGAGAACTGACCTGTATCGGCTGCCCTTTGGGTTGCCCGCTGACTGTCCATATGGACGGAGATGAGATTACCGTAACCGGAAATACCTGTAAGCGCGGTGAGGAGTACGGTAAGAAAGAAGTGACGAACCCGACCCGTATTGTGACCTCTTCTGTACGCGTGAACGACGGAACAATCGCAATGGTTTCTGTCAAGACTGCAAGCGATATTCCGAAGGGAAAGATTTTTGACTGCATGAAGGAGATCAGTGAGACGGTTGTGAATGCACCGGTTGCAATCGGTGATGTTGTGATTGCAGATTGCGCAGGAACGGGTGTTTCCATTGTTGCAACCAAGAATGTTGCCCATATCTAATCCATAGAGAATTTGTATCATTATACCATAAGAGAATTTATTAAAGGAATTCAATAAGAAATTCATGGGTGATTGATTTGGAAGATCATTTATAAAATAAGAGGATAGATCAAGACCAGTCAGGGTGTTCGGAGATGGCTACAAAACCGTTTTGAACACCCTCTCTGTTACTTATAGGTTCCGATTTTTATGATTGATTTTTTGTGATTTGCATTGAGAAGATAGCAATCAGTGGCAGAATGTGATAAAATAGATCGATAAGGAACGAGAAAGAAAGATAAAAAAGATCGAAAAGAAGCCAGGAGAAGGAGAGGGTAAGGTATGAATTTCAACATCAATGGGATCTTCAATCCGGAGAACCGTTTTTGGAGCTTTATTGATAAGATTGTGAATCTCTGTCTGCTTGGAATCTTGTGGGCATTGTTTTCTCTGCCGGTTGTGACGGCTGGAGCATCGACGACGGCGCTGTTTGGATATACGCTTCCGCTGACGGAGGATGAGGAGGGGTATGTGTGGCAGACCTTTATCCGGACATTCCGGAAATACTTTGTGAAGAGCACGGTTTTCTGGATCGGAATCCTCGCAGGTGAGGGATTTCTCGTCTATGATCTCTACTGTTGCCTCCACTTAAATGTGCCGGGAGCACTCCGAATTGTGGCATTTGCTGTGCTGGCTTGTCTGATAATTGTTTTTTCTTTAACAGCAGTATGGCTCTTTCCGCTGACGGTGTATGAGGACGGAACGATTCGCCAGACGCTCTCTCGGACAGTTGTCCTTGCGGTAGGCAATCCTGGTATGACCGTGGCGATTGTATCGCTGTACGCACTCTTTGGAATTGCAGTGTACTATATTCCCGTCCTGTTTATGGTCTGGTTTGCCTTTTTTTCTTATCTGACTTCGTATTTTTATCGTGCGACTTTCCGCAAATATCTCCAGAAAGAAGATTGACGAGGAGAAAAGTTATGGGGCTTATATGAAAATGCCCCATAAAAAATCGTCAAAATTGTTAAAAAATAATCAATAAATTGTGAAAAATAAAACGAATAATGAAAAATTATATAAAAAATTTTCAAAAAAGAGTTGCATTTTATACAAAACAATGGTAGAATCAATGTCATAAGAAATGAATACGCCGAGGAAGAGATGATGAGATTATGGCAAAAAGAGATGCGCACCGCTGTGCGGGTGGAGGATGCATCAGTTTTGTGTAATCTCTTTTTTGCGCTCATTTTCCGAAAACGGCGCTCTAGGAAGGGAGAAGGAATATGAGAAAAAAGATCGCGTTGGTTATGGCAGCAGTGACAGCGGCAACCACACTGGCAGGATGTAGTGGTGGTGGTTCTACCGGAAAAGCAGGTGGACAGAGCACGACGGCAGAGACAAGCGCAGAGGCAGGAGAGACCACCGGAGAGGTGGATGCCTCCAAGTATGAGGTCACAGAGCCGATCACGATCAAATGGTGGCACGCACTTGAGGATCAGTATTCAGATACCGTGCAGAAGGTTGTTGATGATTTCAACAATTCTCAGGATCTGATCACCGTAGAGGCAGAGTACATCGGAAGTTACAGCAAGGTAAATGAGGCTCTGGTTGCCGCACACGCAGCAGGAACGGATCTTCCGGCAATCACCGTTGCAAATACCTCCTACATCGCAGAGTACGGAGCAGGTGGACTGACCGAGGATCTGACCCCATACATTCAGGCGAGCGATTATGATGTTACAGACTTTGGTGATGGTATGATCAAGGCATGTCAGTATGACGACAAGGTTGTTTCCCTTCCATTCTTGATCTCCACTCAGATCATGTTCTACAACAAGGATATGGCAGATGAGATGGGAATCACGATTCCGGAGAAGTGGAGCGATATGGATGCATTCCTTGACAAGGCAACCCAGAAGAACGCAGACGGTTCCACCGCTGTATACGGTACCATCATTCCTGGTTGGGATCAGTGGTATTTTGAGACCTTTTACCAGAACAACGGTGTGAAGATCATCAACGACGATCAGGTAACCACCGATCTGGCTGATGAGAAGGCAGTTGCAGTAGCACAGAAGATCAAAGACTGGTGCGACAAGGGTTACACCTACTGGACCGGTACCGGTGATGATGCTTCCTCCAACATGAGACAGAACTTCATCGATGGAAAGGCATTCTCCGTTGTACATACGACTTCTCTTTACAACACCTATGTAGATCAGTGTGACTTTGAGGTTGGCATGTCCTGGCTTCCGGGTGGCGACACCAAGGATCAGGAGATCGGCGGATGTGCACTTCTGATTCCGGCAAAGAACGATCAGGCAACCAAGAATGCCGCTTGGCAGTTCATGCAGTACCTGTGCAGTAAGGATGTCAACATGACCTGGGCAGAGGGTACCGGTTACATGCCGACAAGAAAATCTGTTCTTGATACTGATGAGGGTAAGGCATTCCTTGAGAAGAAGCCGGCATTCCAGGCAATTCTGGACAACCTTGACGAGATCAACCCGAGAATCCAGCACAAGGCTTGGGGTCAGCTTGCTACGATCTGGAAGAACTCCATGGCAGAGGTTATGATGGAAGGCGGAGATGTTCCGTCCGCAATGGAGCAGATGGCAGACGAGATCAACGATGTACTTGGTGATTCATAATAAGAATAAGAGTTAAGTTGAGATAAGTTGAGAAATGTGTAACTGCGGGGGATAGAGTAGTTACAAAAGAGGGAGCGTTACTGTTTGCACCTGTTTGTACAACCGGTCAACCGATAGGTGGACCGTGAGTGAAGCAGATAGGGATGCAGGCAGTAACGCTGCAAGGTTACGATAAACACAAGCGGGGGTGTAGCAACATGTCAAACAAGAAAATTAACCCCAGGAGTGCATCTGCCTGGAAGGATTTCTTATGTGTCCTTCCGGTGCTGGTATTCCTGGCAGTCTTTACCTATTATCCAATCGTTAAGCTGCTTCAGATTAGCTTTACCGACTGGAACCTGCTGAATGATACCTGGAATTATGTCGGATTCAAAAACTGGGTTTGGCTCTTCGGAGGTTCCGGAACAAAGTATCTGTGGAACTCTCTGAAAGTAACTTGCCTGTACTCAGCAGGAGAGCTTTTTATTACCCTTGTCGGTGGCATGGTGTTTGCGCTCATCTTCAACCGTATGACAAAGGGATTTTCGGCGATGAGAGCAATCGTCTTCATGCCGAAGTACGTAGCAATGTCTTCCGCAGCAGTTGTTTTCCTGTGGATCTTCAATAAGGACAACGGAATTTTCAACTACCTGCTCTCCTTAGTAGGACTTCCGGCAGTTGACTGGCTCGGTAACCGCCACATGGCTCTGATTTCTGTATTGATGCTGACCGGATGGCGTTGCGTTGGATACGGAATGATGGTTTATCTGGCAGCAATGATGGGAATCGCTCAGGATTACTATGAGGCAGCCTCCCTTGACGGAGCAAACAAGGTTCAGCGTTTCTTCAAGATCACGCTTCCGATGCTTTCTCCGACCACTCTGTTCCTGTTTGTAACGACCTTCCTTTCCTCTATGAAGGTGTTCCAGTCCGTAGATATCCTGACACAGGGCGGACCGTATCGTTCCACTGAGGTATTTGTTTACAACATTTATCGTTATGCAATGGTAGATTTCCGTATGGACCGTGCATCGACAGTTGCAATCTTTTTCTTCGTACTGCTGTTGATCGTGACGGTTGCGACGATGAAGGTTTCCGGTGGAAACGTAACTTACGATTCATAGGAGGAGAACAATCATGGGTAGACAGGCAAATGCCAATGGCATCGATTTGAACGAGGCTGCACGGCATAAGAAAAAAGTGATGACGGTACTCCAGTACGTTCTGGCTACGATTGTTCTTTTGATTGTCGTATTTCCGATCTATTGGATGTTGGTATCTTCAGTAAAATCACAGGAAGAGATTCTTCTTCCGGTTCCGACTCTCTGGCCGAGAGAGTTCCATTTTGAGAACTACATCAACGTGCTCAAGAGAGGCAACTTTATCAAGTATTATTACAACACGGCTGTGATGACAGCCGGAATCCTGATTTCTCAGGTCGTAACCGGTATCTTTGCGGGATACGGTTTCGCAAAGGGAAAATTCAAGGGACAGAATCTGTGCTTCATCATCGTGCTCGGCGCACTGATGATTCCGCTTCAGGTAACCTTCATTCCGATTTACATCATGATGGCAAACTGGGGAATGTCTGAGACCTTCATCGGCCTGATCCTTCCGGAGGCAGTATCTCCGTACTACATCTTCATGCTTCGTCAGACCTTCATGTCGATCGACGACAGCTATCTCGAGGCTGCACGTATGGATGGACTTGGAAGAATCGGAATGATCACAAAGATCCTTGTTCCGATGTGTAAGTCCACACTGTTCACCGTAACGCTTGTAACCTTTACAAACGGATGGAACGCTTACTTCTGGCCGAAGATCATCGCAAAGGGCGAGACGAGACGAGTTCTGACGGTTGGACTGGCTTACTTAAAGAACACATTTGCAGGACAGGCAACGATGAACAATCATGAGATCATGGCTGGTGCAGTGCTTGCGGTTGTACCGGTTATCATCCTGTTCTTCATCTTCCAGAAGTACATGCTGACCGGTTACTCGAAGGCGGCAATGAAGTAAGACAATCTTGATTTGGAGTTATTTGAGTAATTATTTCAGTAAATTGAAATGTATTTAAAATGTATTTAAAATGTATTTGAAATGTATTTGAAACATTATTTATAAAGATTTTGTGTAAAACCTACACGAAACAGATGCAAAAAGATAGAGAGTGTGCTATACTTGGCATAGAGCAGTTGACGTATAAGAACAGTTGATTGTTCACCTGATTTTGCATCTGTTTCATGACAGACGACAAGAAAAATGTGAGAAACAGCGGAGGGAAACGAGATGAAGGTTTATGCACACAGAGGTTACAGCGGAAGATATCCGGAGAATACGATGCTCGCATTCAAGGAGGCTGGAAAACTCGGCGTTGACGGTATTGAGCTTGATGTTCAGCTGACAAAAGACGGAGAGGTTGTTGTCATCCACGACGAGAAGATCGATCGCACGACAGACGGAACCGGTTATGTCAGAGATTATACACTTCAGGAGCTGAAGAAGTTCAATGCAGCTCAGATTTGGAATGGAAAATATGGTTTTCAGGAGATCCCGACCTTCGAGGAGTACTGTGCATGGGCGAAGGATCAGTCGCTTGTGACCAATGTGGAGATTAAGAGCGGAGTCTTTTATTACGCAGAACTGGAGGAGAAAACTCTGGCACTGGTAAAGAAATACGGACTGGAAGATCGCATCATCTTCTCCTCCTTTAATCATACCTCTGTATTTCTGCTGAGAAAGCTCGCACCGGAGATTCCGGGAGGTGCGCTCGTAGAGCATGAGGGACTTGGAAATGCCGGATATTACTGCAAGAAGTACGATATGCAGTGCTATCATCCGGGCTACAAGGGTCTGACCGAGGAAGAGGTTAAGATCTGCCATGAGAATGGCATTGATGTCAATGTATGGACGGTCAATGATATGGCAACGCTCGAACAGCTTTGGGACTGGAAGTGCGAGGGTGTCATCAGCAATTATCCGGATGTCTGCAAACGCTATGTTGACAGCAAGGCAAGTGAGCAGTAAGAGAAATAATTGAAATGTTAAATGTTTAAAAATTCATAGGAAAAGAACATTATCTGTTCAGCAAGGGGAAAAGTTATGAGAAAAAGGCTTTCGCAGAAACGCAAAGTCCAGAGATGGGCTATGTGTTTTGGCAAAGCCTTTTTTTGTTAATTTTTAGCCATTTATCTTTGCGTTGCGGGGTCACTTTGGATGATTTGGAAAGTGACGGTTTCGTGGGTTTTGCTTGACGGATTGGAAATACGTTGCTAAAGTAAAGGAGAACATATGGAGAGTCAATTAGAGAAAGAATGGGGAGTTGAAAGAATGAAGGCAATGGAGTTGTTTGAGAGTTCACCGGTGATTGCAGCGGTAAAAGACGATAAAGGACTGTATCGGTGTTTTGATTCAGAGTGTCAGGTGGTATTTATTCTGTATGGAACGATTTTGAATATCACGGATATTGTGCGACAGATCAAGGATCACGGAAAGATTGCAGTGGCTCATGTGGATCTGATTCAGGGGCTGAGTGCCAAGGAGGTGGCAGTCGACTACATTCGCACAAATACGCTGGCAGATGGAATCATCAGTACAAAACCGCTCCTTGTCAAACATGCGGTGGAGTCCGGACTGCTCGGCGTTCAGAGAACCTTTTTGATTGATTCGATGGCGATGAGCACGACGAAGAAGCAGATTGAGTCGTTCCGTCCGGATGCGATTGAGATTATGCCGGGAATTATGCCGAAGGTTCTTCAGGAGATTCGCGGATTTACGGAGGTTCCGATTATTGCCGGAGGTCTGATCTCCGATAAAAAGGATATCATGGCAGCATTTTCCGCGGGAGCAGATGCGATTTCCACGACGAAGGAAGATTTGTGGTTTATGTAGGATTTTTTGAAACCGAAAACGGTGCTGACAAGATAAGAGTGACAAAATAGGAAAAGAGACAGGAGGAAGCGAAGATGAGTGAGTTTGCATATAAGTACGGATTTATCGGAATGGGAAATATGGGATTTGCGATGTTGAAGGGGCTTCTTCAGGCGACTCCGGCGGAGAGTCTCACTTTTTCAGCGAGAAATCGGGAGAAGATGGCAAAGGTGGAGGCGGAGACCGGTGTGCATCCGGCTTCCTCAAATTTGGAGTGCGCAAAATCTTCCAAGTACCTGATTTTGGCAGTGAAACCTCAGCAGTATGATACTGTGATCGGAGAGATCCGGGAGGTGGTATCTGCGGATCAGGTGATTTTGTCAATTGCTCCGGGAATCACGATTGAGGATCTCGGAAAGCGCTTTGGAAAGCCGGTGCGTGTGGTCAGAGCAATGCCGAACACACCGGCGCTTGTCGGAGAGGGAATGACCGGAGTCAGCTTTGAGGAAGATCAGTTTTCTGAGAAAGAGAGAGCAGATATTCGTGAGTTCTTCTGCTCATTTGGAAGGATGGAGATCGTCGGGGAGAACCTGATGAATGCGGTTGTCTGCGCGAGTGGAAGTTCTCCGGCATACATTTACATGATTATCGAGGCGCTTGCAGACAGTGTGGTGAAGTATGGACTGCCAAGAGCGTCTGCCTATCAGATGGTTGCACAGACGGTCCTCGGAAGTGCGAAGATGGTGCTTGAGACAGGCAAACATCCGGGAGAACTCAAGGATCAGGTCTGCTCCCCGGGTGGCACGACGATCGCCGGAGTTTCTGCACTTGAGGAGTATGGTCTTCGGAATGCATTGATTAAGGCATCTGATGCATGCTATGAGAAGTGTACGAGAGTAAAATGACGTAAATGACGCAAGTAAAGTAACATGAACGGACAAGTATGAAAAAGACTGGAAGAGAGGAAATGAGATTATGGAGAATAAAGAGACAAAGAAGATTCCGCCGGTAATCCGCAAGGATCGTCAGTTGAAATATACCGGAAACATTCTCAAGATTTATGAGGATACGGTGATTGCAAACGGACATGAGGCACACTGGGATTACATTCATCACGACGGAGCAGCGGCGGTTGTTGCAGTTGCAGATGACGGAAAGCTGCTGATGGTGCGCCAGTACCGCAATGCGCTTGATCGCGAGACACTTGAGATTCCGGCAGGAAAACTGGATGATCCGAATGAGCCGAAGATTGAGTGCGCATACCGGGAGCTTGAGGAGGAGACAGGATATCGCTGTGATAAGCTGGAGTATCTGATGAGTCTGAATACGACGGTCGCATTCTGTGATGAGGCGATTGATATTTTTGTTGCCCGCAATCTGATTCCGTCTCATCAGCATCTCGATGAGGATGAGGTGATCAATGTCGAGGCATGGGAACTTGAAGATCTCGAAGAGCTGATCTACACCGGAAAGATGACGGATGCGAAGACCGTTGCAGCGATTATGGCTTATGCGAGAAAGTACCGGAGATAAGAGAAGAAAGAAAAACTAAAATATAAAAGAAAAAAATCAGAAGGTTTGGTGTGTTGGGTACATTTGTTATGTTAGTTACCCTAATTACCATAGCTATCCTAGATACGCTGGTTACGCTCCGCCAACTTGTACACGTTTTGATCATTCGAATAAAGACACATTTTTCCTTGTATTCTATCATAGAGTATAAAAAATGTTGCGGAGTGCGTGATGAAGAGAGTACAGCGACTTTTGCTCTGGGCAGTGGCGGGATGGATTCTTGCCTCGATTTTGGCAAACCGTGCATTTGTCTCCGGTCTGATTAATGTGAGCGTGCTTTTTGATCTGCTCGAGAACCGGTGCGGGGATCTTTCGGGGGAGAACAGGGGTGAATTTTTTCGGATGATCGCCTTGCGCTTTATGCAGACCGGAGGGCTTGCGCTGATCTGTGCGGGGCGGTTTGCGAGCGTGGGAGTGAGGATTATTCTGTTTCTGATTGGAGCCTGTGCCTCTGCTACGCTTGTGATTTTGACATGGACGAGGGGAGCGGGCGGGCTTGTTCTTTTTCTGTGTGCATCTCTTCCGCAGGATCTTTTTTATCTGGCATCGTGGTTTCTTTTGATTGCAGAGAGTGTGGAGTATCCGCAAACCGTAAAAAGACCGTATCAGAGACGAATCTGGATGATTGCAGGACTTCTCTGTGCAGTTGGAATCTGGGTGGAATTTGTGATTGGGGACTGGATTCTCAAAAATTTCGTTTCCTTTTAGGACATCTAAGCGGGAATCCTCGGCCATTCAATGACCGAGATGAAAGCGC
>ERZ1106915.469-NODE-469-length-58058-cov-13.653001_pt1 | contig 58058 bp, 47 predicted proteins | sample MGYA00403653_ERZ1106915 | MGnify/ENA primary metagenome ERZ1106915 (study PRJEB35170, sample SAMEA104062404) | human gut metagenome | biome: human gut; feature: human-associated habitat; material: faeces | place: Denmark | collected 2012-06-06 ... | reverse complement strand
GTTTCTTATACCCTGCCAAGGGCTACGGGGATTTGATAGCATTTCTTTACTAACTTTCCATTTACAGCTTTGTGGTCCACTGGGACAGATCCCAGACCTGGGTAGCCAGGCCATCGTAGAATTCCGGCTCATGGCAGACCATGAGAATACTGCCCTTGTATTCTTTCAGTGCCCGTTTCAGCTCGTCTTTGGCATCCACATCCAGATGGTTCGTTGGCTCGTCCAGTAACAGAACGTTCGTGGCACGGTTCATGAGCTTGCAGAGTCTTACCTTTGCCTGCTCACCACCGCTGAGTACCTTTACGCGGCTCTCAATATGCTTTGTGGTCAGACCGCATCTGGCCAGGGCGGAACGCACCTCATACTGGGTAAACGCGGGAAATTCCTGCCAGATCTCTTCGATACAGCTGTTGTCACCGGAACCGGACATTTCCTGCTCGAAATAACCGATCTCCAGATAATCCCCCTGCTCCACTTCGCCGGACAGAGGCGGGATCAGTCCCAGAATGCTCTTCAACAGTGTGGTCTTACCGATACCGTTGGCACCGATCAGCGCTACCTTCTCGCCACGTTCCATGGACAGATTCAGGGGCTTGGACAGCGGCTCGTCATAACCGATGATCAGATCCGTTGTCTCGAAAATGATACGACCAGTGGTGCGGCCCTCCTTGAAAGAGAATTCAGGCTTAGGCTTCTCCGCAGCCAGCTCGATGACATCCATCTTATCCAGCTTCTTCTGGCGGGACATGGCCATGTTACGGGTGGATACACGGGCCTTGTTTCTTGCTACGAAATCCTTCAAATCGGCGATCTCCTTCTGCTGACGATTATATGCGGCCTCCAGCTGGGATTTCTTCATGGCATAGACTTCCTGGAACTTGTCGTAATCGCCCACATAGCGGGTCAGCTCCTGATTGTCCATGTGATAGATCAGGTTGATGACACTGTTCAGGAAGGGAATGTCATGGCTGATCAGGATAAATGCGTTCTCATATTCATTCAGATAACGCTTGAGCCATTCGATATGTTCCGCATCCAGATAGTTGGTCGGCTCATCCAGCAGCAGAATATCGGGCTTTTCCAACAGAAGTTTGCCCAACAGAACTTTGGTACGCTGACCACCTGACAACTCTGTCACATCACGGTCCAGGCCGATATCCATCAGTCCCAGAGCTCTTGCCACTTCCTCCACTTTGGCATCGATCATATAGAAATCATGCATAGTCAGCAGATCCTGGATTGTTCCCAGGTCTTCCATGTACTGTTCCAGTTCTTCCGAGGAGGCATCTCCCATTTTGTCACAGATTTCATTCATCTGTGCTTCCATATCGTATAAGAAATCAAAAGCGGAAGCCAGTACCTGACGGATCGTCATACCGGGGGTCAGCACTGTATGCTGGTCCAGATAGCCGACGCGGACATTCTTCGCCCATTCCACTTTGCCCTCATCCGGCATCAGTTTACCGGTGATAATATTCATAAAGGTAGATTTTCCCTCGCCGTTGGCACCGATGAGACCGATATGTTCCCCCTTCAGCAGGCGAAACGATACATCGTTAAAAATAGCACGGTCTCCAAATCCGTGGGTCAGGTGTTCTACGTTTAATATGCTCATATTTCCTCACATTCTGCTGCTTTGCAGCGTCGTTTCCATCAATAGTCCTTTGCAAGTATAGCGTACTGTCCGTAGTTTTGTAAAGAAAGAAAGCAAAAAGGGTGGAAAACAATAAATTTTTGTTGTGAAAAAGAGCACATATGTGCTATGATGTACGCAGTTTTGCGAATGGGGTTCTGAATAGTTACTATTTCCTGATTAAATACAGAAAGAAGGCAGCGTGTGCTTTTACTTCAACAAATGGTGATTTTTTTCCTGATCATGCTGATCGGGTACATCTGCAGAAAAGTCGGAGTATTCGGGGAAAATACCGGCAAGATGATCTCCGGTATCGTCATTAATATCGGCAATCCGGCGCTGATCATTGCCTCCGGCATGAATCCTGAAACATTGGAAAATAAGGCGGCATTGTTGGTTACGCTGGCTGTGGCGCTGATCTTTTTTGCTATCATGTTTGTGATTGCAGAGCTGATTCCGAGACTGCTTCGGGCAGACAGAGAAGATTATGGTTCTTATCAGGTCATGACGATCTTCGCCAATATTGGTTTTATGGGCTATCCTCTGCTGGATGCCATGTACGGCGGTGAAGCAGTGATCCATGCTGCAATTTTTAATCTGCTTTACAGTGTGCTGATCTATACCTATGGCATTAACAGGATGAAGACCTCCGGACAGCGGGAAAAGCTGAACTGGAAGCAGCTGATGAATGTGGGGGTGATCTCCTGCCTCATTGCAGTGACCCTGTATATCAGTAATCTTCCGGTTCCGATGGTCTTCAAAGATACTGCCACCCGGATCGGAGCTGTCACCGGACCATTAAGTATGCTGGTAATCGGTGATTCGCTGGCACAGATCCGGTTAAAGGATCTGTTTACGGATGTGCGGCTGCTGCTCTTTTCTGTTGTGAAGTTGCTGCTTATGCCGGCACTGCTTCTGTGGGGACTGCGTTTTTTCATTACAGACCCCATGTTTCTGGGTGTCTGTCTGGTCATGACGGCCACACCTGTCGGCAGCATGACAGTCATGCTGGCGCAGCAATATGACGGTGATTACCGGCTGACCTCTAAGGGCGTGGCGCTGACCACTGTGCTGTCCGTAGCTACAATGCCGTTTCTGTTCTGGCTGTTGAAAATTTAATGAAACTTTTTCTACCGGATTGTCGTCTGATAGAATAGGGATCCCCAAAAAGGGGATACTGCAACTGAACATGGGAAATATCCCTGCAAAAAGAGGAGAGATTCTATGAAAAAGAAATTAGCATGTATGTTACTTATGGGTGCTCTGGCACTTTCTATGACCGCCTGCGGAGGCAAGGATAATAACGGTGCTGCATCAGACAACCAGCAGTCCACCATGGAGAGCACCGCAGCGGGACAGGAGACCGGCGAGACCGGTAGTACAACCGCTGCACAGAATCCGAAGGACGCTGCGAAAGCGTTACAGAGTGCAAAAAAGGCAGTTACGGATGCACTGGGAGACAATTACTGGCCGGATTCCGAGATACCCGGGGAAATGCTGAACGAGACCTACGGTGTCAGTGCGGAGCTCTATGATGCCTACCTGGGAGAGGCACCCATGATCAGCGTCAATGTAGATACTTTATTGATTATTCATGCAAAAGATGGTAAGGTAGAAGAGGTAGAAAATGCATTGAACGCCTACCGTGACAGTCTGGTGAATGACACGATGCAGTATCCCATGAATCTGGGCAAGATTCAGGCATCCCGAGTGGAACGGATAGGCGATTATGTATGCTTTGTACAGTTGGGTGCGGACACTTCCTCTGTGGAAGAACAGGGCGATGAGGCCGTGATCACTTACTGTCAGGAGCAGAATGAACTTGCCCTGGAGGCTATCAGACAGACTCTGGAGTAAATACGGAGTAGAGTGAATGGTATTCAGCAGTGTATTGTTTCTTTTTCGGTTTTTGCCGATTTTTATGATCTGCTATTTCCTGGTTCCCCGGAAGATGAAGAATCTGGTTCTCTTCCTGGGGAGCCTGGTCTTTTATGCCTGGGGAGAGCCCGTCTATATTTTCCTCATGCTTTTTTCTACCATATCCGATTATGTGTGGGGAAGGCTGATCGAAGAATACAGAGGGAAGGATCACTCCAGGATCTTTTTGCTATGTTCCATTGTCATCAATCTTTTTATCCTTGGATTTTTTAAATATGCCGATTTCCTGATGCAGACGGTGAATACAGTATTTGGAACATCAATTCCGCTGTTAAAGCTTCCGCTGCCCATCGGAATTTCCTTTTATACGTTCCAGACCATGTCTTACGTGATCGATGTGTACCGGGGGGATACAAAAGCGCAGCGTAATATTCTGCAGTTCGGTGTCTATGTGACCATGTTCCCGCAGCTGATCGCCGGGCCCATCTTAAAGTATCATCAGGTGGAGCGGTATCTGCAGGACAGGCGGACCGATCTGGATGCCATCAGTTACGGGGTAAAACGATTCGTGACAGGACTGGCCAAAAAGGTACTGCTGGCCAATAACCTGGGACTTTTGTGGAAACAGGTAACGGAACTGGGAAATGAGCAGATGAGTATTCTGATGGCATGGCTGGGAATCGCAGCGTTTGCACTCCAGATTTACTTTGATTTTTCGGGTTATTCCGACATGGCGATCGGATTGGGGGCAGTCTTGGGCTTCCATTTTCCGGAGAACTTCAATTATCCATACATTGCTGCTTCGGTAAAAGATTTCTGGCACAGATGGCATATTTCTCTGAGTACCTGGTTCAAGGAGTATGTGTATATTCCGCTGGGCGGCAATCGCAAGGGGCTGCCGAGACAGCTGTTTAATATTCTGGTGGTATGGATGCTGACCGGTATCTGGCACGGTGCAGGATGGAATTTCCTGTTCTGGGGGCTGTGGTTTGCATTTTTCCTGATCCTGGAGAAATTATTCTTAGGAGATATTCTGGAAAGTGTGCCCAAGGTGTTCGGCAGGATCTATACGTTGGCGGTAGTACTGATCAGCTGGGTGTTTTTTGCACTGGAAAGTCCCGGAGAGATCCTGGCTTATCTCCAGGCTATGTTCGGAATGAACGGAATAGGGCCGGTGAATTCGCTGGCAATGTTTTTGTGCAATGAGTATCTGGTGCTTCTGGTCATCGCGCTGGTGGCATGTCTTCCGTTGGGCAGCAGACTGGTGCATGCTTTGAAAAGCAGTAAGACAGGCCCCGCCATGGCACTGTACCGGTTGGGAGAAAAGGTGATTCCGGCAGTACTGTTGCTTCTGTCGGTGGCGTATATTGTGGATGCGTCGTATAATCCCTTTTTGTATTTTCGATTCTGACCGGGAAGGAGGAACCGCATATGGATGATAAAAGAAATTCGCTGTTGACCATCGGACTGGTCTGTGCGGTACTTCTGGTTCTGGGAGTGGCAGATCTGTGGAACAGTGACAGAGTATATTCGGAAGCGGAGAACCGGGTGCTGGCTTCCCGCCCTGCCTTTTCCTGGGAGAGTCTTTTTACGGGAGAATACGGGGATGCGTATGAGAAATACATGTCCGACCAGTTCGTAGGACGGGACAAATGGGTAGGACTTAAGACCCGGGCAGATATTCATTTCCGGAAAAAGGAGATCAATGGGGTCTATCTGGGAGCAGACCGGTATCTGATCGGAGTGAACGATCCCGGGGAATACACGGAACAGATGGAGAACTCCCGTGTGGCATCGTTGACAAAACTGGTGAACCACTGGGATGCCAAGGTGATGCTGGTACCGACGGCGGACAACATTCTCACGGATAAGCTGCCGGCATTTGCACCTTATTATGACGAAGAGCGGCTGCTTACGAAGGTAAGGAATTCTATTGGAGAAGAGCATTATATAGATGTGTATCACGCTTTGCAGGAGCATGCACAGGAGCCCATCTATTATCGCACGGATCATCATTGGACCAGTCTGGGGGCATATTACGGTTTTCTGGCCTGGGCGGACAGTGTGGGACGTTTCCCCTACCCGTATGACGTAAACGGCATGAAGACGGTGTCGGAGAATTTTCAGGGAACCCTGCAGTCCCGTATCAATGTGGACTGGACGAAGGATAGCATACAGTATTTCCCGGAGACGGAGAAAAAAGCAGTATCGGTGACGTATGATTTTGCGGACACGGCTGATTCTCTGTATGCACCGGATTATCTGGATACCAAGAACCAGTATGGATTTTTCCTGAATGACAATCATGCATTTATTGAGATTCATACGGGATACAATCCCGGTAAGACGCTGTTTGTCATCAAGGATTCTTATGCCAACAGCCTGATTCCGCTGCTCACGGCCCATTATGAGAATATCTACGTGGTGGATCTGCGGTATTTTAACGGGAAACTGTTCCAACTGATGGAGCAGTATGAACCGGAACAGGGAATGGATGTGCTGGTGTTGTATGATTGTATTCATTTTTTAGAGGATTTTAAGTATTATTAAGGAGGCTTATTATGGCTTATTTGGGCATTCCCCAGAATACCATTGCGGTACTGCAGAAGTACCATTTCAATTTTCAAAAAAAATTCGGACAGAACTTTCTTATAGACACGACGGTTCTGGACCGGATTATTTCTTCTGCGGAGATCACGAAGGAGGACTGCGTGCTTGAGATCGGGCCGGGCATCGGTACCATGACCCAGTATCTTGCGGAGCGCGCGGGCAGCGTGGTGGCCGTGGAGATCGACAAGGCACTGATCCCTATTCTGGAAGAGACATTACAGGATTATGATAACGTCACGGTCATCAATGACGATATCCTGAAAGTGGACATTAACCGGCTGGTGGAAGAGAAAAACGGAGGACGCCCCATCAAGGTGGTGGCAAACCTGCCCTATTACATAACGACACCGATCATCATGGGCTTATTCGAGAGCCGTGTGCCGCTGAAGAGCATCACCATCATGGTGCAGAAGGAAGTGGCGGACCGTATGCAGGTAGGCCCCGGCACGAAGGATTACGGCGCCCTGTCTCTGGCGGTGCAGTATTATGCAAAGCCGGAAATCGTGGCGAATGTACCGCCCAACTGCTTCATCCCGAGACCGAATGTGGGCAGTGCGGTCATCCGCCTGACCCGCTACGAAGAACCGCCGGTACAGGTGAAGGATGAGAAGAAGATGTTCGCCCTGATCCGGGCTTCCTTCAACCAGCGCCGTAAGACCCTGGTGAATGGTCTGGGAAATGCGGGCCTCCCAGGCATCACCAAGGAATCCGCGTCAGCAGCCCTGACACAGATGGGCCTGTCCCCTACCGTAAGAGGTGAGGCATTGACACTGGAGCAGTTCGCAAGACTGAGTGATCTGTTGTAGAGCGACTTATCATGAAGCAGACAAGGAGTATACGTTCAGACAGCTGCAGATTCATAGGTCACTCCGTCTCCGACCGATAATAATTTCGGTATTTTAACGGTGTCATATTCCGGTATTTTTTAAACACCCGTTCAAAATAAGTAATATTTTCATAGCCCAACTGTTCCGCAATGGAAGTGATGCTGTCATCTGTTTCCAGAAGGAGCCGGTGGGCTTTTTTGATGCGGTTGACATTCAGGTAATCATTGATGGTAAAACTGGTGACCTCCTTGAAGATGCGGCTCAGGTAAAATTTGTTGATATAGAACCGCCCAGCGAGATCCTCCAGAGAGATCCGCTCAGTACAATGTTCTACAATATAGTGCGCCACTTCATCGACCTTTTGATACTTCGGGTTCGAATGTCTGGCCGGGGATGAGACAACGGGACCCTTGGGCTGCAAGCGCAGCACGGCAATGAAAAATTCTGCCAGCTTCGTCATGGCGGCCAGAAGATAGCCGGGCTTTTTGTGGATCAGCTCAGAGGCAATGTCCTGCAACAGAGACTGGATATAGGGGCGCATTTCTTCTGGCAGTGTCAGAATACTGCCCTGCTCCGTGAAAAAACTCTGCAGCTGCAATCCTCCGAAAGATGCCAGAAAGGTAGAAAAGGGCTCTTCCATGATTCCTAAAACGATCCGGTCGTGATGTGGTCCGGCGGAAGCCATACCGGTGCGGTGGATCTGCTCCTTGTCAATAAAGACCAGCGTTCCCGGGGTGACCAGATAGGTCTGCTGGTTGATAAAATAATACCGTTCCCCCTCTAAAAGATAATAAATCTCGTATTCTTCGTGAATGTGACGGATATCCATGGAATAATTATAGTCCCGTACAACACGGTCGATGTGGAATCCGTCTACAAGCTCATTATAGAGCCAGTGATCCTGAGGCGTCGAAGCAACAGCATTGTCCGCAACGCCTGATTCCGGTGGAGCCGGTGTCTGAAAATCCCCTGTTTCAAACATAATAGTGATCTCCTTTTTCCTATGCTATATTAGTGCTATATTAGACTGCATTCTGAAAAACAGTATGCGCAGGCTATATTACAAATCTATGGGCTTGTATAAAAACAAAAGTCAATATAGTACGAAAATGGCAAAAAATACGCAAATAATAGCAAGATTATTATACAGCCATAGGCTATAATGTGCAATATAGAGAAGGCAGTACGGGCCGATGGAGCAGAGGATCCCAAGGACCGGAAACACATAAGGAGGATACAAAAATGGAGTATGCAGACGGAAAGGTAAAAGATTTACAGATCGCCTATATTGGCGGTGGTTCCAGAGGATGGGCATGGACATTTATGACGGATCTGGCCATGGATGAAGAACTGTCCGGAACCATCCGCCTGTATGATATTGATGCGGAGGCGGCAAAACACAATGAGATCATCGGCAACAGACTTTCTGCAAGAGAGGATGTGGTGGGCAAATGGAACTATACTGTTTCTGACAGCTTACAGTCCGCATTGACCGGTGCGGATTTCATCGTGATCTCTATTCTGCCGGGAACTTTTGATGAGATGGCTGTGGATGTACATATGCCGGAACGACTGGGAATCTATCAGTCTGTAGGAGATACCGCAGGCCCCGGCGGTGCCATGAGAGCACTGCGTACAATTCCCATGTATGTGGAGATCGCACAGGCCATCAGGGCATATGCACCGAAAGCCTGGGTCATTAATTACACCAACCCCATGTCCCTGTGCGTGAAGACTTTGTACTATGTTTTTCCGGAGATCAAAGCTTTTGGATGCTGCCATGAAGTATTCGGTACCCAGAAAGTGTTAAAGGGTATTTTGGAAGAGACCATGGGGCTTAAGGATGTGAAACGTGAGGATATTCAGGTCAATGTACTGGGTATCAACCATTTCACCTGGTTCGACTATGCTTCCTATAAGGGAATCGATCTGTTCCCCATTTACCGGAAATATACCGAGGAGCATAAGGAAGACGGCTACAAAGAAGCAGATAAAAACTGGGCGAACTCTACTTTCGAGTGTGCCCATATTGTGAAATTTGATCTGTTCCGCAAATATGGTCTGATCGCAGCAGCAGGCGACAGGCATCTGGTGGAATTCATGCCCGGTGTGGGTGACAGTTACCTGAAAGATCCCGAGACGGTAAAGAGATGGAAATTCGGTCTGACTACCGTAGACTGGAGAAAGAAGGATCTGCAGGAACGTCTGGCAAAGAGCGCGAGACTGGCAGCCGGTGAGGAAGAGATCGAGTTGAAGCCTACCGGGGAGGAAGGTATCCAGCTGATCAAGGCACTCTGCGGACTGACCCGCAAGATCAGCAATGTCAATATTCCCAATACCGGACATCAGATTGCCAATCTGCCGGAAAGTGCGGTTGTAGAGACCAATGCGGTATTCGAGAGAGATGCCATCCGCCCGTTGTATGCCGGAGAGCTTCCGGAGCAGATCAAGGAGCTGGTGGATCCCCATGTGGCAAACCATGAGCGGATTCTGAAAGCAGCTATTCTGTGTGATTTTGATCTGGTGGTGGAAGCATTCCTGGAGGATCCGCAGGTGAAAGGAAGAGCTTCCAGAGAACAGGTGGAAGAGCTGGTAAGGGATATGCTCCGCAGCACGGCAAAATATCTGCCGGAAGGCTGGAAAAAGTATCTGTAAAAATAAAATAGAAAAAAGAACCCGGGAGGTGCTGCAGAAGGATGAGGCGGCACCTCCTTTTGTGTATACGATGAGCCAGGTACAGATTTGTGCTTGCACAAGAATCTGTACCTGGCGAATGTACATCATCGAGCTTTTAAGCGAGATGGTGTACAAAGTATAAAAATCGAGTAGGAGACAGTCCGCTCGAGGGGTTAATTATTTGAAAAAAGAATATAAGCGGCAGAAGAATTATAAAGTCATTGTGAAAATGCACAAAACTGTGAGAAGTATTTTGAGAACAATATACAAACTTCCAGGGATTTACAGAAAAGCACTTGCAACCAGTTCGTGAATGTGCTATTTTCTAATTACAGCAACGGAAACGTTACCGGGAACAATACCGAAACCGTTTCCGACAACCTGACGGGAGTATAGCAAGAATTATGAAGGGTTCCCGTTCCAACAAAAAAGGAGAGGTAAGATTATGAAGAAGAAACTGGCAAGTGTTTTACTTTGTGCAGTAATGGCAGCTTCCATGCTGACCGGTTGTGGAAATGCTGACAATGCAACAGCAACCACCCCTGCTACCGACAACAAGACGGACGCAGCAGCAACTACCGAGGCGGCAGAGAAGACCGCAGAGGCAGCAGGCTCTGTATACTATCTGAACTTCAAACCTGAAGTTGACGAAGTATGGCAGAAGCTGGCTCAGGAATATACCGAGGAGACTGGTGTTCCTGTAAAGGTTGTAACCGCAGCAAGTGGTACTTATGAGCAGACCCTGATGTCTGAGATCGCTAACAAGGAAGCACCTACCCTGTTCCAGATCAACGGACCTATCGGTTATCAGAACTGGAAAGACTACTGTGCAGACTTAAAGGATACAGACCTGTACAGCTGGTTAATGGATAAGAGCCTGGCAATCACCGGCGAAGATGGTGGTGTATACGGAATCCCTTACGTAGTAGAGGGTTACGGTATCATTTACAACGACGCTATCATGCAGAAGTACTTCGCACTGGATGGTGCTAAGGCAGCAAGCATGGATGAGATCAACAACTTCGCCAAGTTAAAAGAGGTTGTAGAAGATATGCAGGCTAAGAAAGATGAACTGGGTATTGAAGGCGTATTCGCTTCTACATCCCTGACTCCCGGTGAAGACTGGAGATGGCAGACTCATCTGGCTAACATCCCTGTATACTACGAGTTCAAGGACAAGGGTATCACCGATACCGATAACCTGGAGTTCACTTACTCCGATAACTTCAAGAACATTTTCGATCTGTACATCAACAATTCCTGCACAGCACCCGGCCTGCTGGGAAGCAAGTCTGTAGACGACTCCATGGCTGAGTTCGCTCTGGGCCAGGCAGCAATGGTACAGAACGGTAACTGGGGATGGAGCCAGATCAATGGCGTAGACGGCAACACCGTTAAGGCTGAAGATGTTAAGTTCCTTCCTATTTATACCGGCGTTGAAGGTGAAGAGAATCAGGGACTGTGCACCGGTACTGAGAACTTCTTCTGCATCAACAAGGAAGCTTCTGCTGAGGATCAGGCAGCATCTATCGCATTCGTTGAGTGGCTGTTCTCTTCTGAGACCGGTAAGGCAGCAGTAACCAACGACCTTGGATTCATCGCTCCTTTCAACACCTTTAGCGATGACGAAAAGCCCACCGATCCTCTGGCACAGGAAGTTCTTCGTTACATGGCAGATACCTCCAAGACATCTGTATCATGGAACTTCACTTCCTTCCCCAGCCAGCAGTTCAAGGATGACTTCGGTGCAGCTCTTCTGGAGTACGCTTCCGGTTCCATCGACTGGGACGCTGTAAAGACAAAAGTAGTTGACGAATGGGCAGCTGAAAAGGCCGCAACCGCAGCTAACTAAGCTCCATCAATAAAAAGACAATAACTTAATCCATCTTATATAACTTCAGACACAGGGGCGGTGGTGGTACCACGGCCCCCGTGTTTGTAAAAAAGGAGACAGGCTTATGCAAAAGACATTAAAAAGATATTTTCCCATTTTTGTACTGCCTACCCTGATCGCGTTTTCCTTTGCTTTTATCATACCGTTTGTCATGGGCGTATATCTGTCCTTTTGCAAATTTAAGACAATTACAAACGCGCAATTTGTAGGCTTAGGTAATTATATTAAAATTTTTGCGGACAAAGATTTTGTCAACGCATTTGGATTTACTCTAAAATTCTCCGTAGTGTCCATTGTTACTATTAATGTGTTTGCGTTCATTCTGGCACTGGCACTGACGAGAAAGATCAAAGGAACCAACCTGTTCCGTACAGTATTTTTCATGCCGAACCTGATCGGCGGTATCATTTTGGGATATATCTGGCAGCAGATGATCAACGCAGTATTGTTAAAATACGAGACAACACTGGTGGCGAATCCGACCTATGGATTCTGGGGTCTGATCATTCTGATGAACTGGCAGATGATCGGTTATATGATGATCATTTATGTAGCCGGACTGCAGAATGTACCTACGGATCTGATCGAAGCAGCAGAGATCGATGGAGCTACTTCGTTACAGACATTATTCAAAGTGAAAATTCCGATGGTTATGCCATCTATTACTATATGTTTGTTCCTTACGGTATCCAACAGTTTCAAGCTCTTTGACCAGAACCTGGCGCTGACTGCCGGTGCTCCCAGCAAAAAGACCGCAATGCTGGCTCTGGATATTTACAATACTTTCTACGGCAGAAACGGTTACGAAGGTGTCGGTCAGGCAAAAGCAGTACTGTTCTTCATCGTTGTGGCAGTCATAGCCCTGGGACAGCTGGTACTTACCAGACGTAAGGAGGTAGAACAATAATGACTAAGAAAAAAACTTCCAATGTGATCATATTTTGTATCCTGTGTCTGCTGGTAGTTGCATTTTTAACACCTATTTTCTTCGTGCTGATCAACTCCTTTAAGGGAAAACTGTTCATCAGCAACAATCCGTTTGCACTGCCTACCGCAGAGACCTTTGTGGGATTGACCAACTATGTGAACGGTATTGAAAAAACCGGTTTTTTCACAGCTTTCGGGTGGTCTGCATTTATCACTGTATTTTCCGTGGCAGCGATCATTCTGTTCACTTCCATGACTGCGTACTATCTGACCAGAGTGAAAACCGGCGTGACCAACGTGCTGTATTACATGTTCGTATTTTCCATGATCGTGCCTTTCCAGATGGTAATGTTCACTATGTCTAAGCTGGCTAATATGACCCACCTGAACAACCCTCCCGGAATGGTGCTTCTGTACCTGGGTTTCGGTTCCGGCCTGTCCGTGTTCATGTTCTGTGGATTCATCAAATCGATTCCGCTGGACATCGAAGAGGCAGCCATGATCGACGGATGCAACCCTTTGCAGACCTTCTTTGGTGTCGTAATGCCGATCCTGAAGCCCACAGCCATCACAGTAGCCATTCTGAATGCCATGTGGATCTGGAACGACTATCTGCTGCCTTATCTGGTGATCGGCCTGAGTACTAATTACAAGACCATACCGGTTGTAGTACAATACCTGGTAGGTTCTTACGGTGCAAAGGATCTGGGTGCCATGATGGCACTGCTGGTACTGTCCGTAATCCCTATTATCGTCTTCTATCTGACCTGTCAGAAGTACATTATCGAGGGCGTGGTAGCCGGTGCAGTTAAGGGCTAAAAAATAGAAAGATATGGTTATTAATATGAGAAAAAGCGGAATATTACTGCCGGTGAGCAGCCTGCCGTCCCGCTACGGAATCGGCTGCTTTTCCAAGGAAGCATACAAATTTATTGACAGATTAAAAGAAGCCGGTCAGGCCTACTGGCAGATCCTGCCATTAGGACCCACCAGCTACGGAGATTCTCCGTACCAGTCTTTTTCCACTTTTGCGGGTAATCCCTACTTTATTGATCCCGAGGATCTGGTGGCGAGAGGCTATGTGACCGCAGAGCAGTGCAATACCTATGACTTCGGCACGGATATCCATTCCGTGGATTACGGCAAAATCTATAAGAGCCGTTTCCGCCTGTTGAAGGAAGCGTTTGATAACAGTCATATTGAAGAAGATGCGAGATTTCAGGAGTTTGTACAGAAGAATGCATACTGGTTGGAGGATTATGCACTTTATATGGCCATCAAGGATGGTTTCCGCGGCATCTGCTGGGCAGCCTGGGAAGAGGATATCAAGCTAAGAACCCCGGCTGCCATGGACAAATATCGCAGAAAATATGCGAAAGAGATTATGTTTTACCAGTTCCAGCAGTATCTGTTCCAGGTACAGTGGGAGAAACTAAAGACCTATGCCAACGATAACGGCATCAAGATTATTGGGGATATTCCCATTTATGTGGCATTTGACAGCTCAGATGCCTGGGCGAATCCGGAGCTGTTCCAGTTCGATGAGAATTGTGAGCCGGTAGCAGTGGCGGGATGCCCTCCCGATGCGTTTTCCGTCACCGGACAGCTGTGGGGCAATCCTCTGTATAACTGGGAACATCACAAGGAGACCGGTTATGCCTGGTGGATGCAGCGGCTGGCAGCCTGCTTTGAACGCTATGATGTGGTACGTATCGATCATTTTCGTGGATTCGATGCTTATTATGCGATTCCCTATGGGGAACCCACTGCGGAGCACGGCCACTGGGAACATGGCCCGGGATATGATATTTTCCGTTCCATGAAGGAAAAACTGGGAGAAAAAGAAGTTATTGCAGAAGATCTTGGCTTTTTAACACCATCTGTGATAGAATTAGTGAAGAAATCCGGTTATCCAGGTATGAAAATTTTGCAGTTTGCATTTGATTCCCGTGAGGAAAGTGATTATCTGCCGCATAATTATACACATAATTGCGTGGTATATACGGGAACTCATGATAATGATACTGTGATGGGGTGGTATGACACCTTGAAGGGAGCTGACAAAAAGCTCTGTGACGACTATCTGCGTCTGAAAAATGCGGACGGAGAGCCGATTCCCAGAGAGCAGCTTCCCTGGGAATTTGTGCGTGCCGCAATGTCCAGCGTAGCGGATCTGGCGATCATTCCCATGCAGGATTATCTTGGACTGGGATCGGAGGCCCGCATCAACATTCCTTCCACACTGGGCATCAACTGGAAGTGGAGAATGGGGAACGGAGATTTTACAAAGGAGCTTGCAGGACGGATCCGCAGTATGACGAAGCTGTACGGCAGATAGGTCCGTAGGCTTGGAAAGGTTTGTGCTCCATGGAGGAAATCACGATCAAAGACATCGCAAGAATCTGCGGTGTCGGTGTCAGCACGGTATCCCGTGCCATAAATAACCACCCGGACATCAATCCTGAGACCAAGGAAATGATCATGCGGGTGATCAAAGAGAATAACTACGTACCAAACAACAGTGCCAGAAACCTGAAACGTCAGGATGCCAAGGCAATTGCAGTACTGGTCAAAGGTATTAACAACTCTTTCTTCAGCCAGATGATCAAGGTATTGGAAGAAGAGATCAAGGAAAAATCTTACGCCATGGTATTGCAGCATGTAGACTATGACGAGGACGAAGTGGAAGTGGCACTGAAGCTGGTCAAGGAAAAAAGACTTCGCGGCATTATCTTCCTCGGCGGTTATCTGGTGCACAGTGAGGAAAAGCTGGCACAGCTTCATGTGCCGTTTATCTTAAGTACCACGGGAATGCTGCCCAAGGGCTTCAGCCGCAACACCTATTCCTCCGTAGCGGTGGATGATACCAAGGAAAGCTACAAGATGGTGGACTATCTGTGCAAGAACGGACATAAGGATATTGCAATCCTCTGTGCCCGCAAAACGGATGCTTCCATCGGTAAGCTGCGTCTGGAGGGCTATAAAAAGGCGTTGAAGGATAACGGAATAGAAGTAAGAGAAGAACTGATCCTGCCTATGAGGAGTGATTTGGAAGATTACTCCCTGGAGAATGGCTATATGGTGACGAAGGAATTCCTCGAGAAGCAGATTCCGTGCACGGCGATCTTCGCAATCTCCGATATGCTGGCGATCGGTGCCGGGAAAGCCTTGTCTGATGCCGGATACAAGGTGCCGGAGGATATTTCTCTGGCAGGCTTTGATGGTGTGGAAATCGGGAAATATGTTATCCCGTCCTTGACGACTTTAAAGCAGCCGGTGGACAGCATGGCGAGAGAGACGGCCCGGATCCTGTTCGACATCATCGGGAAAAAGGCGAAGCACCAGCACTGCGTGTTCGACGGAGAACTGGTGGTGCGGGATTCCACTATGCCGAGGACTTAGACTATGCAGATACATGGTTTTAACAAGACAACTTTATTAGATTATCCGGAACATATTGCAGCCACTGTTTTTACAGGGGGCTGCAATTTTCGCTGTCCGTTTTGTCACAACGGGGAACTGGTGCTGGATCCCGGCTGCCAGCCGCTCATTCCGGAGGAAGAAGTACTCTCTTACCTGAAAAAAAGGCAGGGGATTCTCCAGGGCGTCTGTGTCACCGGAGGAGAGCCGACTCTGCAGCGGGACCTTCGGGCGTTCCTGCAAAAGATCAAGGAGCTGGAGTATCCCATTAAGCTGGATACCAACGGCTATATGCCGGGAGTATTGTGGGATCTGATGCAGGAGCATCTGATTGATTATGTGGCGATGGATATTAAGGCTTCCAGGGATAATTATGCCCGGGCGGCGGGACTGCCGCATATAGATATCTCCCGCATCGAGGAGAGTATCGGCATCCTGAAAAGCAGTGGCATCCCCTATGAATTCCGCACTACCGTGGTAAAGGGAATTCATACCGTGGCGGAATTTGAGAAAATCGGTAAATGGATTGCGGGATGCCCTGCGTATTATCTTCAGAATTACGAAGAGAATGAAAACTGCCTGTACCGGATGATACAGACAGAGGAATGTGACGATGTGAAACCGGGCGGAGTAGATCCGTTCGGCGCATTTTCCAGAGAGGAACTGGAACAGATGGAGGAACTGGCCCGGAAATATGTGGGGAAAGTTATCCTGCGGGGCGTGGAATAGACGCTGTGCCTCCCAGCTACATAAGCTGTTGTATTTTTACAAACTCATCAAAGCGAGGTAAGGCCAGCGTGACTTTCCCGTATTCTTTGGAAATAATGACACCTTTTCTCTTTAAACGCTCACGATAGACAGAGAAAAGTTCAGATTTCATATCTAATCGCTCACGGAGAGCTTTTACCTGAGTCTCTCCGCTGAGAGACATTTCAGTTACGATTTTTTTATCCAGATCGGATAATTCCGACCATATTTTACTGTATACATATTCATCCAGATATTGGTCATATTCCGGCAAAATCTGTTCCAAAGTCTTTTTATCGCGATTTTCCCAGTAGAGATAACCAAGTACCTGAAAGGCAAAAGGATAGCCTTTGGTCAGTGAAGCCAGTTCTCCGGCAGCATCTATATCCAGAGAAAAGATATCCATATATTGTTTGCGGATAGCGGTATAATTGAGTGGCTCCAGGATTAATTTGGGTGCACGGTATAAAAAGGTCAGTACTTTATCATTTTGAAGATTATAAATATTTTCATATAATCCCGTCATCAGTAAAAAGATGGGATAGTCGTTTCGTAAAAAAATCTGAAAGGAGCTTGCAAAGATTCGGATATATTCGGAATTCGTCACTTCATCAACGCTGATCAGCAACCTTTTTTCACTTTTCTGGATATATTTCAACATGAGTTCCAGAGCGTTTTCGATATCCGTGACCGGAGCAGCGTTTTCAATGGATACTCCCAGACCAAAAGCAGAAAAGTCAAGTTTTGCATTAATGAACAGCGTGTGTAATTCGGGAATGCTGTAGATTTTTGCGGCAAGACTTTGCAGTAAATCTCTGGTAGGATTCAGTTCCACAACGATCCAGTCTTCTCTTTTTCGTAATTCCGAAGCAATATTTGTCATCATTACAGTCTTGCCAGAGCCACGGACACCGGTGATCATGTAGATCTGATTGGATGGAATCTCGGCACAAAAGCTTTCCAGAATTTGGTTTGTTTCCGTGAGACGGGAGATATATTGCAGGGGCTTTTTGCCGAAGGACAGTGTAAATGGATTGGCGCTCATCAGAAAACCTCCTTTTCTTATATAAGCTTATATAACTTTTACAATCGTATATAACTTTATATAAGTATATATAACTTTGTACCTATTATATAACTTTATATAACTTTTGCCAAGCACAAGATGCCTTCAACAGTCAAAATAAAATGGATAGAGAACGTTATGATAATGGAAGCACTTACTTGATAGAAATGAACACGGAATGGCGGAATTGTGCATTTTTGAGAAAAGTACAGGCTTGCACAAAAATAATAACTAAATATTGCTCAAAAAATATATGTAAAACTTCCAAAAATATTCAAAATACACAAAAATGGTTTACTAATGTGAAGCAATAGTGCTAATATATAGTACATAGTGTTGTAAGAGCTTACAAATGTAATCGTTTATAACACATGCTAAGTGGAGGTATGGGAATGTTAGGCAGGAGAGGAAGAAAAGAGAGAAAACGACTGATGGCATTGCTTCTTGCGGGAGCCATGGTGCTGTCGGGAATGGGAATCAGCCCCATCTCTGTACAGGCAGAGGAAACGGAACCTGTGGTAGAACAGGTAAGTGAGACGGTTTCTGACGGAAATGCGAAAACAGCCAGAGAAGTGTTGGGAGAGGAAAAAGGTATTGCGGCAGCTTCGACAACACAGGATGCGAATGCAGCAATGGCTGCTGTGCAGAGTGGAACGGAAAAAGACCTGTATGAATTGGATCTGAGCAAGGGTCTGACAGCAGGAACAACGTATGATGGCGGAATTTCTGTTTTGGGAGATATGAAATATAATAAGGGGGCGATACAAGGAGGTTCAAATCCTAGTCCCAGTAATGGAAGTATTCCTGAAACCGGAGCAGCACTGAAACTGCAAGCAATAAAAGATGGATACCTGAAGGTTACAGTATCCCTTGCTACTAAGACGTATTATTTTTTGGAAGAAACGGAAAATGGTCCTAAACAAATTCTCAAATTAGACAACAAAGAGTCTGGTAAAAAGGATCTCGTTCTTCCGGTAGAAGCAGGAAAAACATACTACTTATATGTAAGCGGTTCGAAAATAAAAATAACCAGCATTACTGTAGACTATAGAACTGCATTGGATTGGAGTGAGATTAAGGATCCCGTTTTAGGAACTCCTTCTGTAAAGGGAGGAACAATTTCTGTTCCTTACACTGCACAGGTAGGTGGAATTTATGCAGAGACCTTGGATGTGACTATGTACGATGCAAATGGTAAGGCGGTAAATAAACAGTCTATAACTGCCGAAGGAGAATCCGGAGTAGCAGAATTCACACCGGCAGCATCCGGTACTTACAGCTTTAAAGCAGAGTTGATCCGTACCGGCGAAGCTTCTAAGGTAAGTAATACGACAACCAGCGTTAACTTTGTCCTTCCTATGGCAACTCCCGCAGGCTTAAACGCCGAGAACAAAGGCCATGGCAACGTGAAGCTGACCTGGCAGGCTGTTCCGGAAGCGGAGAACTACACAGTATATGTGGATGGCAAGGTATATGCAGAGGGTGTGACAAAGTTATTACAGAAAATTTCAGGACTGACCGTAGGACAGGAATATACTTTCGGAGTTGCGGCAGTCAGAGGAAATGATATTTCCAAACCGGCAGAGGTGAAATTAACGATAACAGAAGATGCAGTAAAGACCTGGAATTATTCCGCATTCGGTTCCAGCGTAGATACGATGTCAGAAGGCGGCAAGAACAATGGTTTCAGCGGAAGTTATGATACCCAGGATCTGAAAGTATGGAGTATGAACAGCAAGGGTAAGCTGGTACCGAACTCCACCGATGGTGTGGCATTCTACTATACCACCATTGATCCCGAGACAGAGAACTTTACGCTGTCCGCAGATGTAACCGTAGATAGTTGGAAGTTTACCAATGGTCAGGAAGGCTTCGGCCTGATGGTAGCAGACCGTGTGGGAGAGAACGGTTCCGGTAATTCTTTCTGGAACAACTCTTATATGGTAAGTGCGACCAAGGTGGAATATTTCTGGGATGCAGAGGCCGGTCAGGTATCTGATGCCGGAGATAAGTACACCATGAAGCTGGGTGTCGGATCTCAGGAGAAGATCGGTGTAACACCGGAGAATCTTGCGGCAGACACTGTAGTAGATGATTTCCAGACGGCCATGAGAACACTTGAGACCAGTGCCGTAGCAAGTGGGCAGGGTGCCGGAACTTATAATATGGTAGGCGGATATGAGGCAGCATTAAAGGATATCACAGATGTCAATCCACAGACAACCTTCCATATGACGATCCAGAGAAACAATACCGGATATTTCTTAAGTTATACCAATGCAGCTACCGGAGAGACCGTGACCAACAAATATTACCACGGTGACAACGGTGATGAACTGACCAGACTGGATGAAAACAATATTTATGTAGGTTTCTATGCTTCCAGAAGTGCTAAGGTAAGCTTCAGCAATATGAGCCTGACCACAGTGGCTCCGGAAAACGATGCACCTGCAGAAGCAAGACCGATTACTTATGTAACCCCGAACTTCAGCATTGAGTCTGCCAAGGTTGCCAACAATGCAAACTATGAGATGGTATACTACGGCAATGCCGATGGCGTTCTGAGTATTACGAACAGCAAGGGAGAGGCAGTGGTATCCGGACAGCATGTGGATGCCAAGACCAAGTTCCGTGTCAATACGGTTCTGGAGCAGGGCAGCAATACTTTTGCAGTGGAGTTCACACCGGATGCAGATTACAAGCCTGCAAAGTATTCTCTTTTAAGCAGTTATGATACTGTGAAATTTGATTTCAATGTAACCTATAATGTAAAAGACAGAAGTTATATTTATGTAAGTCCCGACGGCAGAAGCTATGGAAGCGGTGCCAAGGATGATCCTGTAGATATTTATACCGCAGTGAAGAGTGCTGCTCCCGGACGGACGATCCTGTTAAAGGGCGGAACTTATGCACTGGACAAGACAGTCATTGTAGAAAGAGGCGTTAACGGAACCGCAGATGCGAAGATTTACATGATCGCAGATCCGGAAGCTGCCACACGCCCGGTACTGGATTTCCAGGGAAGATGTGCAGGTATGATCCTGGCAGGCGATTATTGGTATTTCCAGGGATTTGATGTTACGAGATCCGCAAATGCGCAGAAGGGTATTCAGGTATCCGGAAGCTACAACACTGTGGACAACGTAGTGACCTACAAAAATGGTAATACCGGTCTTCAGATCAGCAGATATAAGAGCACAGATAACTGGGAAGACTGGCCGTCCCACAACCTGATCCTGAACTGTACTTCATATCTGAACGCAGATGCGGGATATGAGGATGCAGACGGATTTGCAGCTAAGCTGACGATTGGTGAGGGTAATGTATTTGATGGATGTATTGCAGCATACAATGCCGATGACGGTTGGGATCTGTTCGCCAAGATAGAGACCGGAGCTATCGGTCAGGTGGTCATTCAGAACTGCGTGGCATTCAAGAACGGTTATGTACTGGATGAGAACGGACAGGAAGTAGATGCCGGTAACGGTAACGGTTTTAAGATGGGTGGTTCCAGCATCAGCGGACATCATATTTTGCGCAACAGTGTATCATTCGGCAATAAGGCAAAGGGTATTGATTCCAACAGCTGTCCGGATATTGAGGCATATTCTTCTACCAGTTATAACAATGAGTCCTTTAACGTGGCATTCTATACAAATGACGCAAAGAATACTGCATTTATGGCAAAAGGAATCCTGTCCTTTAAGGATAGCAGCAATGCAGCAGGGCAGACGGTTACAGAACAGTTCAAACCGAAAGGAACTCAGGAGACCAGTGCCTACGAAAATGCAATGAACTATTATTGGAGAGGCGAAAACTCTACCAACAGTGAAGGAATAGCAGCTACAGCAGAATGGTTCCAGAACATGGATATGAACAGTGCAATCCACGGAGGCATTCGCAGAAATACGGACGGTACCATCAATATGAACGGTTTCCTGGCAGTGACTTCCGCAGTACCGGAAGGTGTTGGAGCCAGAATGACCGGAACCCCTTCTGCTGTATTTACGGTAGCGGCAGATGTGGTGAACAACGATGATGACGATGACGATGATGATGACAACAGCGGTTCCTCTGCAGCACCTGCAGTAGACTGGACGGATGTAAGCAACTCTGTACAGGATAAGGTGGCAGAGATGATGAAAAATCCTGCTATTGCAAGTGTCAACATGAACTTTGTATGCAGCGGTGAAGTCAAGGTGCCTCAGAATGTACTGAATACCATTAAAGGTACGAAGCTGACGGTGGCATTCCACAGCGGAAACGGTGTGGCACTGAGCATCAGTGGACAGGATCTGAAGAATAAAGATCTGTCAAAGATTCAGAATATTGATCTGACAGTAGACCAGACGAGCAACACAATCCCGGCAAATGTGGTATCCGCAAAGTCCGGAACCGTGAACAGACAGCTGGGTATCAGAGATACCGGCAGCTTCGGAGTGAATGTCAACATTCATGTAAATGTAGGCAAGGACAATTCCGGCAAGAGTGCAAACCTGTATCGCTATAATACAGAGAAGGGACGCCTGGAGTATTGCGGATCCTTTACCATAACTTCCACCGGACAGTCCATGTTCGCATTGAAGCGCGGCGGCAATTATCTGGTAACTGTTACTGACCGCAGACCTTCCGAGAGCATCTGGTATACAGAGGGCGGTTATACGGTAAAGAGTGGTGATACGCTTTCCAGGATCGCTAAGAGAAATCACATGACTCTGGCACAGTTGCTTCGCAGAAATGTACAGATTACAAACCAGAATGTGATCAGAGTTGGTCAGAAACTGAATCTGGACTGATCGTAAAAACTGTAAGAGATAGAGAAAAAGGATAAGACGGGAAACTGAAAAACGAGAAAACGGATGGCTTGGGAGGGCCATCCGTTTTTTGTGTATACGATGAGTCAGCCTACTCGATTGGAAATATTTTATTGCACCTGATTGGGGCTCTTCTTTCCACTTTCGAAATCCAGAGCATTCTGCAAGGTAGTCTCTGCAATGGCTTCCAGTGCTTCTTTTGTGAAAAATCCCTGATGGGATGTGATCATGACATTGGGGAAGGACAAAAGCCTTGCGGTGGTAGAATGCTCCAGAATCTCGTCGGAACGATCCTCGAAGACGTTTTTCGTCTCTTCTTCATAGACATCCAGACCGACCCCGGCGAACTTGTGCAGGCGGATGCCCTCGATAAGATCCTCGGTCTTGACCAGAGCACCCCGGGAAGTGTTTACCAGAATGACGCCATCCTTCATTTTCTTGATGGTGTCAAGCTGGATCAGGTGGTAGGTGGAATCCATCAGCGGGCAGTGAAGGGAGATCAGATCACTTTGCGCCAGTAATTCGTCTAAGGTCACATAGGTGACGAAATCTTTCAGATCCGGGTTCTCGTAGACATCGTAGGCGATGACTTTCATGCCGAAACCGTTACAGATCCGGCACATAGCTGCACCGATCCGGCCGGTTCCGATGATTCCGGCAATCTTACCATAGAAATTGAAGCCCATGAGTCCGGCGAGGCTGAAATCATTTTCCCGGACCTTGTTATAGGCTTTGTATAAGCGGCGGTTGCAGGCCAGAGCCAGAGCCATGGCATGCTCTGCGACAGCTTCCGGAGAATAACCGGGGACACGCATGACACATATGTCATATGCAGCTGCCTTTTCCAGATCCACGTTGTTGTATCCTGCGCAACGCAGCAGGACCAGACGGACACCTTTTTCGTGGAGAATTTTTAATGTGGCTTCGCTCACATTGGAGCTGACGAAAGCACAGACGGCATCGAAACCGTCGGCCAGAGCAGCAGTGCGGGGATCCAGATCCGGTCGGATGTATTCGATCTGGATACCGGGATATTTTTTCAGAGTTGCCTCGAAAGATTCTTTATCATAGCTTTTGGTATCATAAAATAATATTTTCATAACAGTCCTCCTCGGGTTGGTTTTTATAGTATGTGTATCGTTATTTTTAATCATACCCAGATTTGGCTTTACTATAGCTCAAAATATGGGAATTGTCTATCATATTTAAAAAGTGAAATCGAGAAAAATTATAAAAATGATGCAGATATGATGCAATCGGCAGATATACTGGCATCAGGAGGCGAGGATTATGAAAAAAATATTTTTTGCAGCAGTATTTGCAGGAGCACTGTTAGGTTTTACATCCTGCGGAAACCGGGAGATGGAGACGGATCCGGAGATGGAGACGGTTATAGACAGCATCAAGGAGACACAGAGCGGTCAGACGACGGAAGAGACGATGGCCGGGACTGAGGAGACTGCGGAAGTGTCCACACAGACGGAACCGACAGAAGGCCAGAGTGAAATACAGGGAAGTGAATGGGTGCAGTTTACCACAGAGGATCACGAGGGTAGCAGTGATCCCGAAGACAAGACCAGAAGTTATACCTATTACTATCCAACAGTTACAGTGACGATTCCGGGCAATGAGACGGTGCAGATGAAGATTCAGAAAGAGCTGGATGAATATGTAGACGGTTTTGTAGAAGGAATCGAGAACGGGGAGTTTGGTACACTTTATGAGGATATGCCGGTGTATGAGCAGAGCTATGAGGATCTTACTTTCCGTGTGATCCGCGCGGATGATAAGGTGATCAGCCTGTCGTGGGGGCTGGAAGGGTATGATCAGGGGGCTCATGGATGGTATACTTTGTACTATATGAACTATTATACGCAGACCGGAGAGAGAATTACTTTTGACAGTCTGGGGAGCGGATTCCGCGACAAAGCACTGGAACTGGTGACAGCAAAGGCAGCGGAAATGCAGGCAAAGGAGGACTGCTTCTTTAACGATTACGAGAAGAGTATCAAACTGGTGGTGTTGGATGGTACGGAAGATTTGAATGCTATCTATCAGGAAATTTATGGGCCGGACATTGCAGGTACGGATAATGGCCCCGCAGACCCTACATTCTACATTACAGAGGATGGCTTTGTATTTGAATCCGGCCAGTATGTATTACAGTCCTATGCAGTTGGAATTGTTGACTTTGAGATTCCGGCAGCAGACTTCGGGGATGATCTCACAGCAGATATTTTTTAATGGAGTACAGGATGCTGGCGGGTATATTTGCAAAATATAGGACTTTACATGGGCGGGCACCGTGTATATAATAAGAACATCGGGAATGAGGTTCTCCCGGAAGCACAGGCTTCGAACCGCCGGAATTTGAACATATGAATTCGATTTGGCTGATGACTTCTGCAGAATATGCAGGGGACACCAGCCTTTTTGTTAGAATTCAAAATGTCCTGCTGCGAGAAAACGGAGGAATTTTTATACTTACATCACTGGGACTGATCTTTTTACTGGGATTACTCATGGCGGCGGTCTGCCAGAGGATTCACCTGCCCCGTATTATCGGAATGCTGCTTACGGGTATTATTCTGGGGCCTTATGTGTTGGATCTGCTGGATGTGTCAATCCTGAATATCTCATCGGAACTGCGGCAGATCGCGCTGATCATCATTTTATTAAAGGCCGGATTATCATTGGATCTGAAGGATCTGAAAAAAGTGGGCCGCTCCGCAGTCATGCTGGCTTGTGTTCCTGCCACTTGCGAACTGTTGGCTTTTGTGATATTTGCACCCATGATCCTTAACATCAGCAGAGTGGATGCAGCGGTCATGGGAGCAGTTCTGGCAGCAGTGTCACCTGCGGTTGTGGTGCCGCGGATGGTACATCTTATGGAAAGTGGCTATGGTACGGAGAAAAGCATTCCGCAGATGATTCTGGCTGGGGCATCCTGTGATGACATCTATGTCATAGTATTGTTTTCCACTTTTGTTGGAATGGCACAGGGTGGACAGGTCAATGCCCTGGATTTTGTGAATATCCCGGTATCGATCCTGACGGGTGTGTTGTTCGGTGCATTGGTGGGTTGGCTGCTGGGGCAGCTTTTTGAACTGTTGTACCGAAAGGGCAGTTATGTGCGCAACAGCATGAAAGTTATTATCATCATGGGTTTGTCCTTCTTATTAATGGCTTTGGAAACGCTGTTAAAGGGAACCGTGGCCTTTTCCGGACTGTTGGCAGTAGTGAGCATGGCCTGCGCATTGAAAATGCGGGCACCGAAAGAAGTGACCGGCAGATTGTCTGAGAAGTTCGGCAAGCTGTGGCTGGCAGCGGAGGTAGTGCTGTTCGTGCTGGTGGGCGCGGCAGTGGATATCCGCTATACTATGGAAGCTGGACTGGCAGCCATAGGAATGATCCTGTTGGCATTGATATTCCGCTCCATTGGTGTGACACTGTGCCTGTTAGGAACGAATCTGAATAAGAAGGAGCGTCTGTTCTGCATGATCGCTTATTTACCGAAGGCTACGGTGCAGGCCGCCATCGGTTCCGTGCCCCTGGCCATGGGATTGCCCTGCGGCAAGATCGTTCTGTCCGTGGCTGTGCTGGCCATCCTTATCACAGCCCCGCTGGGAGCACTGGGAATGGATGCCACATACCGGAAGCTGCTTCAGAAAAATGGAGAAAATAATATCATTTGACAGCCATCCGGCACGTGATCGAGTCCCGGAAGGAAGCCGCAAAAACGTCCACAACATCTACACCATAAGAACCGCAGGCACGCTCTCGCTCTGGCGCAGAACGTAGCGGTACATAATTGACCCCAATACGGTCAATAAGTACCGACGTCTGCTTACGGCCTGCTTGTCCTTATGGTGTAGATGTTGTAGCGCAAACTACGAATATCCAATGCAAAACCCCGGCAGCTACAACAACTGCCGGGGTTTTAAGGAGGATAGAAATCGTTTTAAACTATGTACATCAGGTTTATTAACCCATGGTAATAACTACGTTGTACTCTTCCTTGCCCTTTTCGTAAGGAATGATGTGTCCGTCTACTGCCTTGCCGTCCACGGTCATGGATACGACACCCTTTTCCACGTTCTGAGGGTTCTTCACCTGAATGTGATAGATGCCCTCACGGAACTTACGGGTGATGGAGAAATCACCGAAGCCCTTGGGAATACAAGGATCTACGGACAATCCCTGATGAGTGGGATATACACCCAGTATGTATTGGGAGATATTTACGAAAGTCCATGCAGCAGTACCGGTCAGCCAGCTGTTCTTTGCCTCGCCGTAGAATTTTGCATCCTTACCGGCTACCATCTGGGAATATACATAAGGCTCGGTACGATGGATCTCACTGATATCCTCAATGTATGCGGGACAGGTCTTACGGTAGATCTCGAAAGCTCTGTCACCTCTGCCCAGAACGGTCTCTGCGATGGATACCCAGGGATTGTTGTGGCAGAAGATACCGGCATTCTCCTTATATCCGGGGGGATAAGAGGATACTTCACCAAGTTCGAGGTGATACTCCGTGTATGCAGGTTGTAAGATCATGACACCATACTTGGTATCCAGTCTCTCTTTTACAGAATTCAATGCCTTTTCGGCAAGTCCTTCCTTCACACCGACACCGGCCAGTACGCAGAAGCCCTGAGGCTCGATGTAGATCTGACCTTCGCGGCATTCCCTGGAACCTACTTTGTGGCTGTAAGCATCGTAAGCACGTACAAACCAATCGCCGTCCCAACCATCCTTCAGGATCGCATCGTACATTGCCTGTACTTCCTTACGTGCGCGGGCTGCTTCGGTATCGTCACCCATCAGCTCGCACAGCTGAGCATATTCTTCGCCGTATTTTACGAACATACCGGCAATGAATACGGATTCTGCAACGGGTCCTTCACTGGGACCGAAGGTCTGGAAAGATTCTCCGGGATGAGCGGAGAAGCAGTTCAGGTTCAGACAGTCATTCCAGTCGGCGCGGCCGATCAGAGGCAGATTGTGAGGGCCTTTGTGGTTGATGATATAGTCTAAGGAGCGTTTTAAGTGATCCATCAGAGGAGCAGCTACGCTCATATCGTTGTCAAAAGGAACCATCTGGGTCAGGATGGAGGTATCGCCGGTCTCTCTTACATAAGCACTGGTACCTGCAATGAGCCACAGAGGATCATCATTGAAGCCACTGCCGATATCGGAGTTGCCTTTCTTGGTCAGAGGCTGGTACTGATGGTAAGCACTGCCGTCCTGGAACTGGGTGGAAGCGATATCAATGATACGCTCTCTTGCACGGTCCGGAATCAGATGTACGAAACCGAGCAGATCCTGACAGGAATCACGGAAACCCATACCACGGCCGATTCCGGATTCGTAATAGGAAGCGGAACGGGACATGTTGAAAGTAACCATACACTGATACTGGTTCCAGGTGTTGACCATACGGTTGACTTTCTCGTCAGCGGAATCTACCGTGTAGCGTGCCAGCAGCTGTTTCCAGTAAGTCTGTAATGCTGCAAAAGCCTCATCTACCTGTGCATCGGTCTGGTATTTTGCCAGCATTTCTTTGGCACGGGTCTTGTTGATCACACCGTAGGATTCCCATTTCTCGTCTTCGGGGTTCTCGATGTAGCCCAGAACGAAGATAAAGGTCTTGGTCTCACCGGCTGCCAGATCCACGTTGATCTGATGGGAAGCGATGGGAGACCAGCCGCTTGCCATGGAATTCGTGCACTTGCCGTTCTCTACAGCTTCGGGAGAATCAGCCCCCCTGTAAGCACCCAGGAAAGCATCTCTGCTGGTATCGAAACCGTCAATCTTCGTATTTACGGAATAGATCGCATAATGATTACGACGCTCACGGTACTCGGTCTTGTGATAAATGGTGGAATCCTGTACCTCGACCTCACCGGTGCTTAAGTTACGCTGGAAGTTCTTCATATCATCGTCAGCGTTCCACAGACACCACTCTACATAAGAGAATACGGACAGCTTCTTGTCCTCGGAGCTACCGTTGGTCAGGGTCAGCTGGGAGATCTCACAGTTATCGTTCAGAGGAACGAAGGAGAGCACGGAAGCCTTGACACCGTTCTTGGAAGAGGTGAAGCGGCTGTAACCGATACCGTGACGGCACTCGTAAGAATCCAGCTCGGTCTTCGTGGGCTGCCAGCCGGGGTTCCATACGGTGTCCCCGTCCTTAATGTACAGATATTTACCGTTGATGTCGGCCGGTACGTTATTATAACGATAACGGGTCAGACGCAGCAGCTTTGCATCTTTATAGAAAGTATATCCGCCGCAGGTGTTGGATATCAGACTGAAAAACTCATTGCAGCCCAGGTAGTTGATCCAGGGAAGCGGAGTCTTGGGAGTGGTGATGACATATTCCTGATGCACATCATCAAAATGACCATACTTCATAAGAAAATCTCCTTCTTTCATGTTGTTGTATGTTGAGTGTTTGTTTTTTCGTTGCGGAGTGCTTAATGTTAAGTAAACGATTAAGTGCTCCGGATTTCTGATTTGTATTATACAGAAGCAAAGGGAAAAATGCAATACGAATCTTGAAAAAGCCCGTAAAATGCGCAATGTATACAAAAACAGTGGGGAAACATGGGCAGAAGATACAAAATGAAAGAACCTTCGAAACACCGGTTTTACGAAACAAAATAATAGCAAACGTTATCGCACACTTTGCCTTTATATAGAAGAAACACAATCTATGTACAAGCCAAATGTACAAAACAGCCTATCTGAAATTGTTAATTATAGACAAAGTGGATACTTTTTTGAAAAAAACTGCAAAAAAGTATTGCAAAATGCTCAAAGGTGTTATATATTAAAACTACGAAAACGATTAAGTTACAAAACAGGTCGGACGGAATGACGAAGACATGGAACAGGAGAAAGATATGGCATCACTGAAAGACATTTCCAAGATTTGTGGAGTCTCCGTTGCAACTGTCAGCAAGGCACTGAACGACCACAAGGACATTGGAGAAGAAACAAAAGCAAATATCAGACGGGTCGCAAAGGAAATGGGATATTCCCCGAACCTTTCCGCAAGAGCTTTGAAGACGAACAGGACCTACGGCATCGGAGTCCTCTTTGCAGATGAAGCCAGAAGCGGTCTTACCCACGATTACTTTTCCAGTGTGCTGGACAGTTTCAAGAGGACGGCAGAGAAGAGCGGTTACGACATTACATTCATTAATAGCTGCAAGAACCGGCCGGATCGGATGTCCTACCTGGAACACAGTAGGTACAGAGGCTTTGACGGAGTGGTGCTCGCCTGTATTGATTTCGGAGATCCCGAAGTCATCGAATTAGTACAGAGTTCCATCCCGGTAGTCACCATTGACTACCTGTTCAACAATCGTATCGCAATCATGTCGGACAATGTTGCGGGAATGAAAGAACTGCTGGAGTACATATATAGTAGAGGACATAGGAAAATTGCTTATATTCACGGAGCAATGTCAGCGGTTACCTCGGGACGGTTGTCCAGCTTCTACCGGACGGCGGAACGTCTGGGACTGGAGATTCCGGACGAGTATATCAGAGAAGCAGCTTACAGAGACACAACAACAACCTATCGTGTGACCAATGAACTGCTGGATCTCCCGAATCCACCGACATGCATCATCTATCCGGATGACTTTGCTTCTTTCGGAGGCATCAACGCTATCAGACAGAGAGGATTACAGATCCCTGAAGATATCTCGGTAGCAGGCTATGATGGCATACAGGCAGCAAGGCAGTTGGAGCCCAGACTGACCACAGTCCAACAGGACACAGAACAGATCGGCTGCCTGGCAGCCAGAGAACTGATCAGTCTCATTGAGAGACCCAAGACCACCATCATAGAACAGGTCATCGTACCCGGGAAAGTTGCTGAAGGCAAGTCGGTGGCCAGAATTCCGACAGACAATTAATCAGGCATTTATATGGAAGCGACGCAACCGCCGACATATGAATATAAATGCAACAAACACTTACAACAAACATTCAACAAAAAATGGGAGGAAACAAACATGAAGAAAAAAGTACTTAGTGCTTTACTTACAACTGCTATGCTTGCCAGCATGCTGGTAGGTTGTGGCAGCAGCAATGAAGCTCCTGCAGCATCCACCGATGCGGCACCCGCAGCTTCCACCGAAGCTAAGACCGAGGCGCCTGCATCCACCGAGGCAGCAGAGCCTGCAGCAGCAGAAGAAGGCAAAGTCTTCAACATCTACTGCTGGAACGAAGAGTTCAAGAGCCGTCTGACAGATCATTATCCCGGATATGAAGAAGTAGACGGAACCACCGGTAAGATCGGTGACATCACTGTAAAGTGGAACATCACTCCTTCTGATGACAACGCTTATCAGAACAATCTGGATGAAACACTGTTAAAGCAGGCTGATGCAGCAGCTGATGACAAGATCGACCTGTTCCTGATTGAGGCTGACTACGCATTGAAATATGTTGATACCGACTACACAATGCCTGTTAAGGATCTGGGCATCACCGATGCAGATCTGGCTAACCAGTATCAGTACACCAAGGATGTTGTTACCGACTCCAACGGCAATCTGAAGGGTGTTTCATGGCAGGGCTGCCCCGGCGTTCTGATTTACAACCGTGAGGCTGCTAAGGCTGTTCTGGGAACCGATGATCCTGCAGAGGTTCAGAAGTCTGTATCTGATTGGGATACCTTCACCGCAACCGCTGAGAAGATGAAAGCAGCCGGTTACAACATGGTATCTTCCGTAAACGATACTTATCGTGTATACTCCAACAACGTATCCAGCAAATGGGTACAGGATGGCAAGATCGTAATCGATGACAACCTGATGAAGTGGGTTGATGACTCCAAGAAGATGGTTGACGCTAAGGAGACCGGTACCTTTGACCTGTGGTCTGATGACTGGAGCAAAGGCTTCTATCCCGATGGCAAAGTATTCTGCTACTTTGGACCCGCTTGGCTGATCAACTTCTCCATGGCAGCTGATACCGATGGATCTATCGCAAATCAGGGTGGCTGGGGCGCTACTGAAGGACCTCAGGGCTTTTTCTGGGGCGGTACTTGGATCTGCGGTGCTACCGGAACCGACAACGCTTCTCTGGTTAAGGATATCATCCTGAAGATGACCACTGATGAAGACATCATGAAAGAGATCGTTGTAGCTGATGATGATTTCGTAAACAACAAACCCGCTATGGAAGCTATGGCAGCAGATACCTCTTATCAGAGCAAGGTATTGGGCGGACAGAACCCTCTGGCTATGTTCTGCGCAGGCGCTGAGAAGATCGATCTGAGCAACCTGTCTGCATACGATCAGGGATGTAACGAAGAGTTCCAGCATGCTATGAAGAACTACTTCGATGGCAAGGCTTCTCTGGATGATGCACTGGATCTGTTCTACAAGGGTGTAGAAGAGAAGTATCCTGAGCTTACTCACTAATCCGAAATGATAGGCGAATAGCGAAACAATAAGGAATTGAGAACCGTGCCTGCCTGGCTGGTCAGGTAGGCACGGTTTTTCTCTCAAAATTCCCGGTTGGCAGAAGCTTTTTTCAGAAGAAGATAATTAAGAACAAAAAGAAGAGAGCTGCTGCGAGCCTGATCGGAAACAAAGAAAGGCACGAAAAACGTAAAGTCGCTAAGAGAGCATGACGGCAAAAGGGAGGAATCATTATGGCAAAGGTAAAACGCGGAAAGGTGGTACGCTATAATAAGTGGGGTTATATTTTCCTGATCCCCTTTGTAGTAGTGTATGTATTATTCCAGTTGATCCCGTTATTCAGGACATTTTATTACAGCTTTTTTGAAAATTATCGTTCCGGACTGACACAGATCGGACCGAATTTCATCGGATTTGGTAACTATGCAAAGCTGTTGTCCAATCCGGACCTGTGGATGTACACCAAGAATACATTGATCATGTGGGTACTGGGATTTGTACCGCAGATCATCATATCTCTGCTTCTGGGTGCATGGTTCTCGGATCCCAGCCTTAGATTAAAGGGACAGAGATTCTTCAAGACAGTTATCTATCTGCCGAACCTGATCATGGCTTCCGCATTTGCAATGTTGTTCTTCACGCTGTTCTCTGATGGTGGTCCTATCAATGAAATGCTGATGCAGATCGGAATCTTAAAAGAGCCATATCAGTTCCTTACAAACATATGGAGTACCAGAGGTCTGGTAGCATTGATGAACTTCCTGATGTGGTTTGGTAATACAACGATCCTCCTGATGGCAGGTATGATGGGTATCGATACTTCCCTCTTCGAGGCAGCCGAGGTAGACGGAGCAACCTCTACCCAGGTATTCTTCAAGATTACATTACCTTTGCTGAAGCCGATTCTGATCTACGTAATGATCACATCCCTGATCGGTGGTCTGCAGATGTTCGATGTACCTCAGATTCTGACCAACGGTAAGGGCGATCCTATGAGATCCAGCATGACCCTGATCATGTACCTGAACAACCATTTGTACAGTAAGAACTACGGAATGAGTGGTGCGTTGTCTGTAATGTTGTTCATTATCACAGGTATCCTGAGCTTGATCGTATTTAAGTTCTCGAACGGCAAACAGGATAAGTAGGAGGTGGCAGAAATGTTGAGCGTAGAAACAAACGAGACAAAAAAAGGTCTGGGCATTCATGCCAGAAGAGCACTTGCATATATCGTACTGGTTATTATGAGTTTTCTCTGCCTGTTTTGGTTCTATATACTGTTTGTAAATGCAACCAGATCCAAAGGCGAGCTGACACAGGGATTTACCCTGCTGCCCAGCACACATCTGATCCAGAACTGGAAGGGTGTCATGGCAGGAACCCTGCCGGTAGTCAGAGGTATGATCAACAGCCTTGTAGTAGCAACCTGCAGTGCTGTGCTGTGTACCTACTTCTCTACCATGACCGCATATGCGATCCATGTATATGATTTTAAGTTAAAGAAGTTCATGTTTACCTTTATCCTGGCAATCATGACCATTCCTACCCAGGTTACCGCACTCGGATTTATCCAGTTGGTAGCTGATATGAAGCTGGAGGATAACTTTATCCCCCTGATCATCCCGGCAATCGCAGCACCTGCTACTTTCTTCTATATGAAGCAGTACATGGAAAGTGCATTGCCCCTGTCTCTGGTAGAGGCAGCCAGAATCGATGGTTCCGGTGAGTTCCGTACATTTAATTCCATCGTATTGCCGCTGATGAAGCCGGCAATCGCAGTACAGGCGATCTTCACTTTCGTAGCGAACTGGAATAACTACTTCACACCGGCACTGGTTCTGCATGATGACAAGATGAAGACATTACCTATCCTGATCGCTCAGCTGCGTTCCGCAGACTTCCTGAAGTTTGATATGGGTCAGGTGTATGTAACGATTGCATTCTCTATCTTCCCTGTTATCATCGTATACCTGTTCCTTTCCAAGTACATTGTCCAGGGCGTGGCAATGGGAAGCGTCAAGGGTTAATATTTCGCCAGCAACATTCAATACATAAATCTCTCCTGAAAAGCGGCACTCTTCCCCGGAGTGGCGCTTTTCGCTTGCAAAAAAACGGGGAAACGTGTATAAAATAAAGAGAAGAGTGAACGTGTATTTTGAGGAAGAAAGAGGTAATTGCCATGCAGATGTATGAGGTGACAGCACTGGCACCGGAAGGACCGGAGGAAGTCTATCAGGCGATGGTGTTTGCAGAAGATGAAGATGATGCCTTGAACCAGCTGGAGGAACAGCTGAAGGAGCAGGGTATTGCCCATGGAATGTGTATGGCGGAAGAAGTGTAGTGTAAAGTGTGAAAAGAACTTCTAATCACTCAGAGCAAAGGCTCTTTCGCGAAGAAGTTCTATGTTTCACACGCAAATTTGCGCCAATGCGCAAACTTTGCAGGTTATGGAAGGATGTGAGTGTTGCAAATGGAAAATTCCTATCGTTTTTTTGAGAATAAAGATTGTAAATATTTCCCCTGCCACAAGGGACTTGCAGATTTCAACTGCCTGTTCTGCTACTGCCCCATGTACCGCTTGGAGCACTGCCCCGGGAATCCCAGGTATTTCGAGAAAAATGGCAGACGGATCAAGGATTGCTCGGGCTGCACCTTCCCGCATGATCCGGAGCATTATGATACGATCATGCAGATTCTGCGGGAGGCATAACACATTTTTCTGGAAAATAAACATGTTTTTTGCACATTTTTCTAAAACGAAAAGCCGATAGTCTGTTTTGACAGATTACCGGCTTTTTATGTGCGGAGACGGTGGGATTTGAACCCACGTGCCCGAGAAGGGCTAACGCATTTCGAGTGCGCCCCGTTATGACCACTTCGATACGTCTCCAAAAGATTACAACGTAGATTATTTTATCTGAAAAATAACCGTTTGGCAAGGGGAGAAACGAAAAAACCTAGTAGTTTCTATTGTTTGCGATGGCATTTACCGCCTGATTTGAAAAATTATTTTTGCAGGCGGTAGTTTTTGCAAATTTTCCGATGGAAACCACCGGATTTTACCGCCTGGCAAGGGAATTACGCTTTTGTAGCAGTATTTTTCCGGGAAAAGGATCTTTTGCAATGAGATTATTACTGCTTACGTGATGATAATAAGTTTGTAAGCGGTAATAATAAAAAAAGATGTTGACAGAACAACATCAGCGTAGTATATTGCAGATAAATACTTTGATAGTCAAAACAATTTGAAATGAAAGGCAAACACGCCGGAGACGACAAAGTAGTAAAGTAAGGTATCAGAAACACAATAATGAAATGCATAAGGAGAGCAAAAACATGTTAGAAAAAGTAGCAGCCATCATCAGAGAACAGTTAAATCAGGAGAATGTAGAAATCACAGAGGCAACCCGTTTCAAGGAGGATCTGGAAGTAGACTCCCTGGATCTGTTTGAACTGGTAATGGCGTTTGAAGAGGAATATGGTGTGTCCATTCCTTCCGAGGAATTGGAAAATATGGCAACAGTAGGTGATGTTATCAGATATATTCAGGAGCATGCGTAAGAACGACATATCTGCCTGAATGCAAGAATCCGCAGGCAAAAGCCCCCGATTTTGATACCTACGGATTGCTTCGTGCTACGCACTCCCATGTCTCCGCTCCGCTTCGGTCCGTGCTAGACATGTGCCACTGGCACATAGCACCCTACCCAATATTCGCATATCGTGGGATTATCATCCCACTTTTATGCTCATATCGGGGCGGGTCCTAAGGTCTTTCACCCACTTATGAGCAAGCTCATGTGGGCTTAGACCTTTTGACCCTGGTATCATCAGAATATGTAATATAACGCAGAATGACGAGAAGGATCAGAAAGACAATGAAAACAAAGATCACGGAACTTCTACAAATAGAATATCCCGTTTTCCAGGGCGGTATGGCCTGGGTGGCAGAACATAAGCTGGCGGCAGCGGTATCAAATGCCGGAGGCTTAGGTATCATCGGTGCCGCTTCCGCTCCGCCTGAGGTTGTCCGGGAGGAAATCCGTAAATGCAAAGAACTGACTGACAAACCCTTCGGCGTGAATATCATGCTGCTCAATCCCAATGCGGAGGATGTAGCGAAGATTGTCGTGAAAGAAGGAGTAAAAGCGGTAACGACTGGTGCTGGAAACCCGGGAAAATTCATGGAACTGTGGAAGAATGCCGGAGTGAAAGTCATTCCGGTGGTAGCCAGTGTGGCTATGGCGAAGATGATGGAGCGTGCCGGAGCGGACGCTGTGGTGGCGGAAGGCATGGAAAGCGGTGGACATATCGGTTCCACCACGACCATGGCGCTGGTTCCGCAGGTAGTGGATGCGGTATCTATCCCGGTGATCGCAGCTGGAGGTATCGCCGATGGCAGAGGAATGGCGGCGGCTTTTATGCTGGGAGCGGAAGGTATCCAGATGGGCACCCGGTTCGTCGCATCAAAGGAATCCATCGTCCATGAAAATTATAAGAATCAGATCATCAAGGCAAAGGATATTGATTCTGTAGTGACGGGAATGTCTACCGGACATCCGGTGCGTTCTTTACGTAATCAGATGACCAGGGAGTATCTGAAGCTGGAAAAAGAGAATGCCGATTTCATGGAACTGGAAAAGCTGACACTGGGATCTCTCAGGAAGGCAGTGCAGGACGGAGATACCGTAAACGGAACACTGATGGCGGGACAGATTGCAGGCTTGATCCGCAGAGAACAGACCTGCCGTGAGATTATTGAAGAAACAGTACAGCAGGCGCAGGAGTGCATAGCGGCACAAGGACAGCATAAATAAAATATAGCGACAGGTAACCGCTGACAACAGATTTCGAACAGCGACAGGCGGCGTAGTTATATGGAAAACGGCGCATTATAAAAAATGTGCTGTAACCGAGGAGAACAATAGCATCACATAGTAATTAGGAGAAGACAAAATGAGCAGGATCGCATATTTATTCCCGGGACAGGGCTCCCAGTACATAGGAATGGGCAAGGAGTTCTATGATACTTACCCGGAAGCACAGGCGGTATGGAAGCTGGCAGACAAGGTGCTCCAGAATCTGTATTGGCAGGATAAGCGGGAAGTACAGGCGGAAAGCGGACATCCGTACTCCATGGAACAGCTGACCTTTGAAGAAAATCCTTATATCAACATTACGGAATACACACAGATCGCCATGCTGACCATGGAAGTGGCAATTCTGAAAGTATTGGAGGCAAAAGGACTGAAAGCGGAGATGGCAGCAGGCTTAAGCCTGGGAGAATATGGGGCGCTGGCTGCCGCTGGTGTGATGGAGCTGCCGGATCTGTTCCGGATCATCCGGATGCGTGGTATCTATATGCAGGAGGCCTATCCGGAAGGCGGAGCCATGGCAGCAATATTAGGACTGGACGGAGATACCGTGGCAAAAATCTGCGGACAGACAGCAAAAGAAACCGGCAAAGTCGTCTCGGTGGCAAATTATAACTGCCCGGGGCAGATCGTAATCACCGGAGAGGCAGATGCAGTAGCAGCAGCATCGGAAGCGCTGAAAGAAGCAGGTGCAAAACGCTGTGTACCCTTAAAGGTCAGCGGACCATTCCATTCTGCTTTGCTGAAAACTGCGGGAGAACAGCTGGCAGAAGAATTGAAAAGCGTCAAGCTGTCAACCCCTTGGATTCCTTACGTGTCCAACGTAACAGCGGATTATGTGACAGATGCGTCACAGGTTGCGGAACTGCTGAAACAACAGGTATCCAGTCCCGTTCATTTCACCCAGAGCGTAGAGCGGATGATCGCAGATGGCGTGGACACTTTCATAGAGATCGGCCCGGGGAAGACACTCGGCAGCTTCGTACGGAAAATTGACAGAAATGTCAAAGTATACAATATCGAGAAACCGGAGGATCTGGACCGGGTGATGGAGGAACTGGCATGTTGACAGGAAAAAGTCTGACAGGACAAGTTGCTATTGTCACAGGGGCATCACGGGGCATCGGAAAAGCAGTGGCACAGGCACTGGCAGCAGAAGGAGCCACGGTGATCATTAATTATAATGGCTCTGCAGAAGCAGCGGAAGCGGTGGCGGCGGACATCCGAAGCCAAGGTGGCATGGCGGAGGCTGTGAAATGCAATGTTGCGGATTTTGCAGAGAGTGAAGCCTTTGTAAAGGCAGTAACAGAGAAATACGGCAGAGTTGACATCCTTGTCAATAATGCCGGAATCACACGGGACAATCTGATCGTGCGGATGACGGAAGAAGAATTCAATGCAGTCCTGGATACGAACCTGAAAGGCGCATTTCACATGATCCGGCATCTGACGAAGACCTTTATGAAGCAGAGATATGGGAAAATCATCAATATCTCTTCTGTCAGTGGCATCGTCGGGAATGCAGGGCAGGCTAATTATTCCGCCTCCAAGGCGGGACTGATCGGTCTGACGAAAAGTGTAGCGAGAGAACTGGCATCCCGGAATATCTGTGTGAATGCCGTGGCACCCGGATTTATCCGGACAGATATGACAGATAAGCTTCCGGAGGCGGTACAGGATAATGCGGTTGGACAGATCCCGCTTAAGAAAATGGGAAGACCGGAGGATGTCGCACAGGCGGTTCTGTTCCTGGCAGGAGATGCCTCGGACTATATTACCGGCCAGGTGCTGTGCGTGGACGGCGGTATGGCAATGTAAAAAATACCTCCGGCAACAGTAAAGCAGAATAGAAAATATGTCCGCTAACAGTACAGCAGGATAGAAAATAAGTCAGGACGCGAGGGAGTATATCACGTATGGGTAAAAATAGAAGAGTTGTAGTAACAGGCATGGGAGCTATCACTCCGATTGGAAACAGCGTAGAGGAATTCTGGAATGGTATCAAAGAGGGCAAGACCGGATTCGGTCCTATCACTTATTTTGATACTGCGGATTACCGTTGTAAGCTGGCGGCGGAAGTGAAGGATTTTGATCCCGCACAATATATGGACAAAAAATCCGCCCGCAGAATGGAGCAGTTCTGCCAGTTTGCTGTGGCGGCTGCCGGACAGGCCATCTCGGATGCTGGTCTTACTATGGAACAGGAAGATCCTTATATGGTGGGCTGCAGTGTGGGAAGCGGCATCGGAAGCTTACAGGCCATGGAGCGGGAATATGACCGCCTGAAGGAAAAAGGCCCCGGCCGGGTAGGCCCCATGCTGGTGCCTCTGATGATCTCTAATATGGCAGCAGGCAATGTCAGCATTGCCTATGGGCTGAAGGGCAAGAGCCTGAATGTGGTTACTGCCTGCGCAACCGGTACACATTCCATCGGAGAAGCATACCGTACGATCCAGTACGGTGATGCGGATGTAATGATAGCGGGAGGAACGGAAAGCTCCATTACCCCCATCGGAATTGCCGGATTTTCAGCACTGACAGCGCTGTCATTTAGTGAGGATCCGGAACGGGCATCCATTCCTTTTGACAAGGAGAGAAACGGCTTCGTCATGGGAGAGGGTTCCGCTATCGTGGTACTGGAAGAGCTGGAGCATGCAAAGAGGCGCGGGGCGAAGATCTATGCGGAACTGACCGGCTACGGCTGTTCTTCGGATGCTTATCATATTACATCCCCTGCGGAGGATGGCAGCGGAGCAGCCACCGCCATGCTGAATGCCTTAAAAGACGGCGGGGTGGCACCGGAAGAGCTTACCTATATCAATGCCCATGGAACCAGCACCCATCATAATGACCTGTTCGAGACCAGAGCGATCAAGCTGGCATTTGGAGAACATGCGTATGACCTGAAGATCAATTCCACCAAATCCATGGTGGGACATCTTTTAGGAGCAGCAGGTGCAGTGGAGTTTGTCACCTGCGTAAAAGAAATTCAGGAAGGCTATATCCACCGCACCGTGGGACTGCGTGAGACGGAGGAGGAACTTGACCTGAATTACTGCCGGGACAGCTACAAAGAAGAGGTGCCTTATGCATTGACCAATTCGTTGGGCTTCGGCGGACATAATGCGAGTCTGCTGTTGAAGAAGTACACAGAATAACCGCAGCAGATGTTCAAGACACAGGATAGAAGGCAGAGCATCAACGAGGACGATTGCAGAATGCGAGGAAGTAGTTGATACGACAGCATTCGCGGAACGGAGGAACAATGTCAGTTTATAACACCCAGGAAATCATGGAGATTCTGCCCCACAGACATCCCTTTCTGCTGATCGATACTATCGAGGAGCTGGAGCCCGGTGTGCGGGCAGTGGGACGAAAAAATGTGACCTTTAACGAACCGTATTTTGCCGGGCATTTTCCGGGGAATCCGGTGATGCCGGGCGTGTTGATCATGGAAGCACTGGCACAGACAGGGGCTGTAGCAATTCTGTCTCTGCCGGAGCATCGTGGCAAGACTGCTTATTTTGCCGGGATCGATAAGGCAAAATTCAAACAGATGGTGCGCCCCGGAGACACCTTGGAGCTGGAGACCACCATTATCCGCAGTAAGGGACCGGTGGGTGTCGGGGAAGCGATCGCCACGGTAAACGGAAAACTGGCAGCGAAGGCAGAGCTTACCTTTGCGTTGAAATAAAAATAGTCTGCGGAAGTGATTTCTTATGGGTGGGACAGAGAGATAAGAGTGACGCAGAATAAGAGGTGCAGGTATGGGAAGTGTAGATACAGAAACAGAGATCAAATGCCCGAAATGTAAGAAAATGATAAACAGAGACCGGGCAGCGAAAAATAAATATGTCTGCTATGAGTGTGGTTATTATTTCCGGGTGAAGACCCACAACCGGATCCGCATGGTGGCAGACCGGAAAAGCTTTCAGCCCTGGTTCGAGGAGATAGAAGAGAGCAATCCACTGAAATATGAGGGCTATGAAGAAAAGCTGTCGGAGGCCAGGGAAAAATCCGGCGTAAAAGAAGCTGTGACCGTAGGTGAATGCGAGATCTACGGGGAAAAGGCTGTGATCGGCATCTGCGAATCCAAATTTATGATGGGCAGTATGGGGCATGTGGTCGGCGAGAAAGTCACCCGGGCAATTGAAAAGGCGACAGAATTGCGGCTGCCTGTATTTTTGTTCTGCTGTTCCGGCGGTGCGAGAATGCAGGAGGGAATCGTGTCACTGATGCAGATGGCAAAAACCTCCGCAGCGATCAAACGGCATGGAGAAGCAGGACTTCTCTATGCGACTATTTTGACAGATCCCACCACAGGTGGTGTAACGGCCAGTTTTGCCATGCTGGGAGATGTGATCATGGCGGAACCGGGAGCCTTGATCGGCTTCGCAGGGCCGAGAGTTATTAAGCAGACTCTGGGACAGCGCCTCCCTGATGGCTTCCAGACAGCGGAATTTTTGCAGGAGCATGGTTTTGTGGACGGTATCGTCCGCCGGGAGAATCTTAAGAAGACCTTATATTTCCTGATCACGACGCATCGGTGCAGTGAGGGGAATTATGCGGATTTTAAGAAAAATTTTGACTTCCATTTTGAACCTACGGAGATCGTGAAGGAACGGTCAATACTGACACTCCCCAGAACGGCATGGGAAAAGGTCAAGACCGTCCGGAGAGTGGACAGACCGGCAGCAACCGACTATATTCCCTACATTTTCGATTATGTAGTGGAGGCTCACGGAGACCGTTATTATGGGGATGATAAAGCACTGGTAGGTGCGGTGGCATTCCTGGACGGGCAGCCGGTGACAGTGTTGGCAGATGTGAAGGGCAAGGATTTTGCGGAGTGTGCCAGACGCAATTACGGCATGCCCATGCCGGAGGGGTATCGTAAGGCACTGCGCCTGATGAAGCAGGCGGAGAAATTCAACAGACCCATTATCAGCTTTGTGAATACGCCGGGAGCCTTCTGCGGCGTGGAGGCAGAGGAGAGAGGACAGGGCGAGGCTATTGCCCGGAACCTGCTGGAGATGTCGGCCCTGAAGGTACCGGTATTGTGCATCCTTATTGGAGAAGGCGGCAGCGGCGGAGCATTGGCTACGGCGGTAGGCAATGAGGTATGGATGATGGAAAATGCCACATACTCGATCCTGTCTCCCGAAGGTTTTGCTTCTATATTATGGAAGGATGCCGACCGTGCCAGAGAAGCCAGTGAAGTCATGAATATCACATCCGAGGATCTGAAGCGTCTCGGTGTGATCGAGCGGATCGTACCGGAATACGGCGGGGCAGACCAAAGTACCGTGGAAGCCATCGGCGGGTATCTCAAGGAACATATCAAGGAATTTCTGCAAAAATATACCGGCATGACCGGTGAACAGATCGCAGAGGAACGTTATGAAAGGTTCCGCAAGTATTAAAGCGGTAATGAGAGGTGATGTGGGATGAAGCACGGAAAAATGATCCTGGGGGAATTACATGCAGATATTCCCGTGATCCAGGGAGGCATGGGTGTGGGAATCAGTCTGTCCGGTCTGGCGGGAGCAGTGGCAGCCGCCGGTGGGATCGGCATTATTTCTACTGCCCAGATCGGTTTCCGGGAGCCGGATTTTGACAGAGATCCCATCGCCTGTAATCTGCGCACTATCGGAAAAGAAATAGAAAAAGCAAGACAGATCGCAAGAGGCGGTATCGTCGGTGTCAACATCATGGTGGCAACGCAGCGTTACGAGGATTATGTCAGGGCAGCAGTGCTGGCAGGTACCGACTGCATTATCTCCGGTGCCGGACTGCCGCTGGATCTGCCCGGAGTTGTGGCAGAGACGGAAAACGGAATGCCCGGGCGCAGCCACCGGACAATGCTGGCTCCGATCGTGTCAAGTCCCCGTGCCCTGTCGGTCGTCACGAAATACTGGATGAAAAAATACGACAGAAAGCCGGACTTTCTCGTGGCAGAGGGACCGTTGGCAGGAGGACATCTGGGATTTAAGCGGGAAGAACTGGATGCTTACACACCGGAGAACTATGAGAGAGAACTTACGGCAATGATCCGGCAGGCAGCAGAACTGGAAATTCCACTGATTGCAGCAGGCGGTATTTATGACCGGAGGGATCTGGAGCATTGCCTGTACCTCGGGGCTGCAGGGGTACAGATGGGAACCCGTTTCGTGACCACAGAGGAATGTGATGCGGCGGAGGCATACAAGCAGGCATATCTCAGCGCACGGAAAGAAGACATTGTCATTGTGAAAAGCCCGGTGGGAATGCCGGGCAGAGCTATACAGAATGCTTTTCTGGAAAAGGTGGCGGCCGGGGAACGGTTTATGAGCGGATGCAGACATTGCATTAAGACCTGCGACCCGAAGACGGCACCTTATTGCATCACCAGAGCGTTGATCAATGCGGCGACGGGAGATGTGGATAACGGACTGTTGTTCTGTGGCAGCAATGCCTGGCGGGCGCAGAAAATAGAAAGAACAGTGGATATCATGGAGGAAATGGCGTGAGGACCATAAGAATCACCGGAACCGGAAGTGCACTTCCGGGAAGGATCGTTACAAATAAAGAATTGGAGCAGCTGGTGGAGACATCGGATGAATGGATCCGGGAGAGAACCGGTATTGCTGAACGTCATGTGTCTGTGGGGGAGACGGTTGTGACACTTGCGTCAGAAGCGGCCCGCAAAGCATTGGAACAGGCAGGAAAAACTGCAGAAGAAATCGATCTGATTCTGGTAGCAAGCTGTTCTCCGGAGCAGTATCTGCCCTGTTGCGCCTGCCAGGTACAGGCGGCCATCGGTGCGGTGAATGCTTTGGCTTTTGATGTGAATGCAGCCTGTTCCGGATTTTTGTTTGCCCTGAATACTGCGGATGCCTATCTGCGGACGGGACTTGCGGAAAATGCGCTGGTCATCGGCAGCGAAGTGTTGTCCAAACTGGTGGACTGGACGGACCGGGGCAGCTGCATCCTGTTCGGAGACGGCGCCGGGGCGGTAGTTGTGGAGAGATGCAGGACGGAGTCTCGGGCGGTGGAATACAGTAACGCTTTGCCGGAGACAGAGAAAGGGATGCAGGAGACGGCGGAGGAGAAACGGATACCGGCAGCAGGCATTCTGGGCCGGGCACTGCACTCCGACGGCACCGGTGGCGGAGTCCTGCAATGCGGAGCAAGAGAACTGACAACCCCATATGCAAGGACTTCAGCGGCAAAAACGGACCAAAACCAGCCGACGGATGGCAGAGAACCTTATATTCAGATGGACGGACAGGAAGTGTACCGGTTCGCCACCAGACGGGTGCCACAGTGCATCGAGGAAGCACTGTCAGATGCCGGACTTACTGTGCCGGATATTGACCTGTTCGTACTGCATCAGGCCAACGCACGTATTATTGATGCAGTGGCGAAAAGACTGCATGCAGACAGAGACAAATTCCCCACCAATCTGGAAAGGGTCGGAAATATGTCCTCTGCCTCCATTCCGGTGCTTCTGGATGAACTGAACAGGCAGGGAAAGCTGCACCGCGGCGATCGTATCGTTCTGGCGGGATTCGGCGCCGGGCTTACGATTGGGGCTTGCGTGATGACCTGGTAGACGGTATACTGAAAATGATCCGGAGCGCAGGAAGACTGCGGATATGCGTCAGAGAAGGCGGCTTCGGAGGATTGCGGACATACGAAAGAAAAATTCCAGATATCGTAGAGGTAACTATGGAAAAAAGCAACAACCGGGTACTGAATGAACTGCTGGTGAACCTGTTCCATAACGTGATGGATGCAGAGGCAAAGGCGGTCATAACAGACGAATTCAAGGATATTACAAATAATGATATGCACATCCTCGAAGCCATCGGCATCGAGGAACCAAAGAGTATGTCCCGTATCGCTGGGGAACTCCATGTTACCGTGGGTACCCTGACCACGAATATGAACAGTCTGGAGAGAAAAGGATATCTCACCCGCAACCGCAGCACCAGAGATAAACGTGTAGTGCTGGTGACCCTGACAGAGAAGGGGAGAAAAGCTTTTTTCCATCACAGAGATTTCCACAGGAAAATGATCCACACCATCATACGGGATCTGGACGAGGAAGAAATGAAGACATTGATCAAATGTCTGGGAAAACTGGATATATTTTTCAGAGAAGGCAACGAGGAGTGACCGGAGAGATCCGGTGGCTCCTTTTTTGTGTTTACGATGAGTCAGCCTGCTCGATTTTGCGGCGGGCGCACTTGTTTGACAAAATTTTATAAAAATATGAGACGAATCGTATGGAAAATATTGACGATGCCTTTGCTTTTTCGGTATAATAAATGATACGGAAAGTATAAAAACAAGATTGGGATTTTACATCTGCAAAGGGTTGGGAAATATTTGAAATTTTGCAGGATATAGAAAGGCATGAGGGTTATGAAGAAAAGTACAAAAGCATGGAGCATGAAGATGAGACTGGCCTTGCTGGCACTGGCGGCACTGGTGTGGATCGCCGTGCCGGTGAGTGCGAGAGCGGAAGGAGATTCGTGGGTGGAATGTGCCGCAACCAGTTTTGCGGGGGGGACGGGTGAGGAAAATGATCCCTATCAGATCAGCACGGCGGCGTAACTTGCGTATCTGGCGAAGCAGGTGAATGAAGGCACGGATTATCAAAGGGTGCATTTTCGGCTGGTTTCTGACCTTGACCTTAGCGGTAAGGAGTGGACGCCGATAGGTACAGATGGCAAGATTTTCTGGGGAGGCTTTGACGGCGGCGGACATACAATAACCGGAATGACAATTAAAGGAGATAGAGACTATGTGGGGCTGTTTGGAGAGTGCAAAAACTTTACCGCTAGTTCCAGCTATATAAAAAGTGTCACAGTAAAGCGGGCTAATATTTCTGGTCATAGCCATGTGGGCGCAATTGCTGGAGAAGGAGCAAATATTTCTGACTGCTATAGTATCGAAAACACGATTTGTGCGGCTTGGTGCGTAGGCGGTATATGCGGAAGTCTGACAGGAAATATTTCCGGCTGCTACAATAGCAGTTCAGTAAGTGGAAATTCTACAGCAGGTGGAATCATGGGCAGTGCCAGTTATGAAAGAACCGTTGGCGTAGTTGAATACTGTTATAATATAGGTGCTGTAACAGTTCGTCAACAGGATAGCTCTGTAGGTGGTATTACCGGTGCATCAGCGCATAGGTATAACATCAGTAATTGCCTGAATTGTGGTAAGATTACAGGGAATGGCAAAAATGTTGGTGGCATAGCTGGAAGCACGGATTCGAATTATATGAACTTTATCGGCAACTGCTATTACAACAGTGATTTGAATAATGCCGGTGTGGGAGAAGGAGCAAGCGATAAGGTGATTCCCCTGACTACCAGCCAGCTTTGCGGTGCACTTCCGGATGGCTTGGATTCTACAATCTGGAAAGAGGGCAGTGTCGATACCAGCACTGCAAAGGCTACACAGGGCAGATTCGGTACAGCCACAGGGACTTACATCAATCTGACAAAGGTGGCAGATATCAAAGAGACGAAGACTGCTCCCGTACCGGTATACAACTATGTTACAACGAATGGTAACGACTGGGATACCTATACCCTGATCACCACGGCGGAGGAATTCGCAGCCATCGGACAGGATAGGGATGAGACAAAATGGAGTGCAAATTATGTCCTGGGGAACGATATTGATTTGAGCGGAGTGGAACTCAGCTCCATTGGAGATCCTGAAATTCCATACATAGGAAAATTCAGTGGAGACGGACATACGATAAGCCATGTGGATATGACAAAAGAAGATGGTGTTTATAGTTCTGGCCTGTTCGCACAAATAGGCAACTCATCCGGCAAAAGCGGTAAAGTAATACTGTTGTTGGCTGCCAACGGAGACATTGTTTCGAGTTATAGTGAAACAGGAGGAATTTGTGGAAATTTGTCTGCGGGCGAAATTTATGGCTGCTCCTTTACCGGAACGGTAAAAGGGTATACAGCAGGTGGAATCTGTGGCAATGCCGGACAAGATACTAAGATTTCCCAGTGCTTTTTTGCAGGAGACGTGCAGGGAAGTTCTGCGGCAGGAATCTGCGGTAGGAGTGGAGCTGTAGTAGATATTATTAATCATTGCATTAGTATAGCTACGATTGATACTGCCGAGAATGATGCCTATCTTGCTGGAATAACAAATAGTCAAGATTATGGTGTAACGAATTGCTATTTCAATAACGATATTTGTAACGTAGAAGATAAATATCAATTGGGACGTTCTACTCAACAACTGACCTCTTCCAGCTTTTTCAAAGGACTCAAAGACAATGGCTTTGATCAGGCCATCTGGACGAAGAAAGCCAACGACAAAGAGAATGGCATAGCCTACTATCCTTCGCTTGGGGAAAATAATGCAGTTGGTGTAAATTACACCACCGGTCTGCAGTTTGAGAGAGCAGATACCAACACTCCCACCTATGGACAAGATATTACTTTTAACGCAAAGGCACTGGTAAACTTTGTGACAGACGAACAGCCCATCTCTGCGGAAGATACGGAGGGCAGCTTTGAGATCCGGATCGGGGATACCCCGGTGGTAAGCGCAGCGGATTTCAAGAACGGCATCGCAACTTACAAGGCGCAGACCGTGGGCGAGACCATTTTCACCCTCGTTTACACCGGGACAAACTCTTCTTTCTTCCCGGAGCAGACGACGAAGGATCTGACCGTGAATATCAATCCGGCTCTACTTACTGTAGAAGGTAAGGGCATTGCCGGTGGAACCTATGGCAATAAGCTGAGAGAACTCAAAGTGACAAGACTGACGGCAAAACTGGGAACCGAGCCCATCGACGGAACTTGGCAGATCCAGAGCGATGATGACAAGGTTCCTTATGTTGGCGATAGTGAGACCTACACGGCAACGTTTATTCCTACGGAGCATCCGGAATACTATCAGACGCTGACGGCACAGGTAAAATTGGAAATCAGTAAAGCAATTGCTCCGAAGATTCAAGACTTGGATCTCAAATACAGTTGGGCGGCCAAAGGAGAGAAGGCGGTGCAGATACCGGGGTTGCCCGAGGATCTGGGAGAGACAACGATGGAAGTTATCATGTTGGATAATTCCATGAACGTTTTGGCGGCAGATCCCGACATCAAATATTCCGAGGGAAAATTGCTATTCACTCTGGGTGAAAACACCATGGATGATATTGGCGAGCATGCGATAGTAAGTGTTCAGTTACGGTCAAAAAATTATAATGATATTGTGTTTGGCATAACTATCACCCGTACCGCAAAAGCAGACCGCGAGGATACCCCGGATCCGGATGCCTTTGACATGACCTTTACCGTCAGCGGCAACGATCTGGCGGCGCAGATCACCACAGATCGTACTGACGTGGAGTTCAGCTTTGATGGAACGGACTGGGGGCAGACCAAATCCACCGGAGTCGGTCACAACGAGAAGGTGATTGCACAGATCCGCTATGCGGAAACCGATGATTATAACGCAAGCCCCGCCGTATCGAAGACATGGAACTCCGGTCACGGCCCGCTGAACCGCCACGACCGGGTGGAACCCACCTGTCAGGCAGAGGGCAGCATCGAATACTGGACCTGCGACGTCTGCGGACTGTATTTTGCATCCGCGGACGGAAGCAAGAGCATAACAGCGACAGAGATCGTTCTTCCGAAGACGGATCATAGCTGGGCAGAAGGATATCTGTCCGATATGACCGGACACTGGCATAAGTGTGGTGTCTGTGGAATCACCAGCAATACGGAAAAGCATGCATCCGGTGGCGCGGCCACCACAGAACGGGCGGAGATCTGTACGATCTGCGGTTATGAAATCGCACCGAAGAAGCCTGCTGCCAGTAACGACGATGACGATGATGACGACGATGACAGCAGTCAGGCGTCCAATACGGACCAGAAGGCCACGGGCGCGGCAACACCTCCCGCAGCCACGGCAACGCCTGCCACACCCGGTGTGGTAAAGCCTTCTGTAATTCCCGTGCCCCCGACAACACCCGCTGCGGACGAAAACAGTAAGGAAGATGCGGCAAAGCCCTCCGGGGAGGCACAGGACACGCAGGAATCGAGTGGAGAAGCACCGCAGGAGGAGCGGATAGATTCCATGACCGCCCAGACTTCCGACTCTCAGGAATCCGGCACAGAGCAGATAACGGAGACCTCCGGTAAGGGAACGAACGCAGGCCGCGTGGCGGCAGCGGCAGCAGCCGGAGCCGTAGTGGTCGGCGGTGGCGGCGCAGCTGTCTACGTGACCATGATCAAAGGAAAGTTTAAATTCAAATAACGTATGATAAGATGATAAGCGAACCTCAGAGGCCCGGTGCTTCTGAGGTTTGTTTTGCCATAGGGGAGAAATCTGCCGGAAATTACAACAAACTATTTTCAGATGAAAATAAATGTATTAAAATAGAAATAAGTATTGACAGAACGAAGACAGTTTTGCATAGTTACAGCAAACGCAAGAGAAAATAATGAAATATAGAAACGGAGGATCCTACGATGAAGAGAATCGGAATGTTAACGAGCGGTGGTGACTGTCAGGCATTGAACGCAGCCATGAGAGGCGTGGTGAAGACCCTGGCGAACAGTAAGGAAGAGGTTGAGATCTATGGCTTCCTCGATGGCTACAGAGGACTGATTTACGGTAATTTCCGCATGCTGACAGACAAGGATTTCTCCGGCATCCTTACCAAGGGCGGCACGATCCTGGGAACCTCCCGGACCCCGTTCAAGACGATCCAGGATCCGGATCCCAACGGACTGAACAAAGTGGAAGCCATGAAGCAGAATTATTATAAGCTGCAGTTGGACTGCCTGGTAATTCTCGGTGGTAACGGCACCCACAAGACTGCGAACCTGTTGCGCAAGGAAGGACTGAATATCGTGACCCTGCCCAAGACCATCGACAATGACCTGTGGGGTACTGATATGACCTTCGGTTTCCAGAGCGCAGTAGATATTGCTACGGATGCCATCGACTGCATCCATACCACAGCAGCTTCCCACGGCAGAGTATTTATCGTGGAAGTTATGGGACATAAAGTAGGGTGGCTGACCCTGAATGCCGGAATGGCAGGCGGTGCGGACATCATCCTGCTCCCGGAGATCCCTTATGATATCGATAAGGTGATCGAGAAGATCGAAGACAGGGACAAAAAGGGCTGCCGTTTTACCATTATCGCTGTGGCTGAGGGTGCGATTTCCAAGGAAGATGCTGCCCTGACCAAAAAAGATTACAAGAAAAAGATGGAAAAATATCCGTTCCCTTCCGTATCCTACGAGGTGGCTGCACAGATCCAGGAGAAGACCGGCAGAGAAGTACGTGTCACCGTACCCGGCCATATGCAGAGAGGCGGAAGCCCCTGCCCTTATGACAGAGTATTCGCCAGCCGTCTGGGCTCCGAGGCAGGCAAGCTGATCCTGGATAATCAGTATGGATTCATGGTAGGTTACAAGAACCGTGAGATCGTAAGGGTTCCGTTAGAGGATGTAGCGGGCAAGTTAAAGACCGTGGATCCCGATGCTACCATCGTACAGGAAGCGAAGCTGCTGGGCATCTGCTTCGGCGATTAAGACAGAAAATGAATGAGTAACTATTTTTGCCAAGCATCTGCTAATATTTGATGGCTCTGAATAGTTACAAGGAAGAGAGAAAAAACATGTCATATACAGCACTATACCGGAAATTCCGCCCGGACGCTTTTTCCGATGTCAAGGGTCAGGATCATATCGTGACGACATTGAAGAATCAGCTGCGAGCGAACCGGATCGGCCATGCGTACCTGTTTACCGGAACAAGAGGTACCGGTAAGACTACGGTGGCCAAGATTTTTGCGAAAACAGTGAACTGCGAACACCCCACAGAGGACGGCCCCTGTGGGGAATGCCGTATTTGTAAGGCAATCGCAGCAGGAGCCAGCATGAATGTCATCGAGATCGATGCGGCTTCCAACAACGGTGTGGACAATATCCGTGAGATCATCGACGAGGTATCCTATTCCCCCGCGGAGGGAAAATACAAGGTCTACATCATCGACGAGGTGCATATGCTCTCCCCCGGAGCTTTCAACGCATTGTTAAAAACGCTGGAAGAGCCGCCCTCTTATGTTATTTTTATTCTGGCGACCACAGAGGTGCACAAGATCCCCATTACGATCCTGTCCCGCTGCCAGAGATATGATTTTAAACGAATCTCCATTGATACCATCACGGATCGTATGAAGGAACTGATGGACACCGAGCAGGTACAGGTGGAGGACAGAGCTCTGCGCTACATTGCAAAAGTAGCGGACGGTTCTATGCGAGATGCCTTGAGCCTGTTGGATCAGTGTATTGCCTTCCATCTGGGCAAAGAACTGACCTACGATATGACCCTGGATGTGCTGGGGGCAGTGGATACAGAAGTGTTCAGCAGATTGCTGCGCTTCGTTATGGACCGGAATGTGTTAGGCTGCATTGAACTGTTGGAAGAGATCGTCATGCAGGGCAGGGAGCTGGTACAGTTCGTCACGGACTTTACCTGGTATCTGCGGAATCTGATGTTGGTACAGACAGCGGATAATCTGGAGGATGTCATAGACATGTCTACGGACAATCTGGCGAATCTGAAGGAAGAAGCTTCCATGCTGTCCATGGACCAGATCATCCGCTATATTCATATTTTCTCCGAACTGTCCGGACAGATCCGCTATGCGGCGCAGAAGCGTATCCTGGTAGAGATCGCGCTGATCAAGCTGTGTAAGCCGGAGATGGAGACGGATCAGGAAGCTGTCCTGGATCGTATTCGCCAGGTGGAGGAAAAAGTGGAAAACGGCATTGTCGTTACGGCGGCGCAAATGCCTGCCGGAGCTCCCGGAGCACAGGGAGTGCCGCAGGCCGGTGTGGCAAAGCCGAAGCCACAGTTGCCGAAGGCGGTCCCCGGGGATATCCAGGAGATCGTACGGAAATGGCCGGCCATCGTGGGAAATGCCGAGAATCCCATGAAGATGTATCTGAAAAACGCCCGATTAAGTCTGGGTGGAGACAACAAGCTCATGGTGGTGTTGGAGGACGGACTGGCTTCCGATTATTTCAAAGGAGAAGCTCACGAGCAGAACAAGCAGCAGTTGGAAATGCTGTTGTCCGATTTCTCCGGTAAGGAGATCGAAGTGACGATCCAGACCGTGGAAAGCAGCAGGGAGTTCGAAGACAATTATGTGGATCTGGGCAAGGTCATCAACATGGAGATCGACGAGGAAGAGTGATCCTGCGTGAATTTGGGATTGCGGCAGCCTTACAGATAAGGTAAGATAGAATAATAACTCAATTATAAATAATATGGAGGAAACAGCAACATGGCAAAAAGAGGTGGATTTCCCGGAGGCGCAATGCCCGGAAATATGAATAATCTGATGAAACAGGCACAGAGAATGCAGCGTCAGATGGAAGAAGGACAGAAGGAACTGGAGACCAAGGAGTTCACTGCATCTGCAGGTGGAGGAGCTGTGGAAGTGACCATCAACGGTAAAAAAGAGATCACATCCATCAAGCTGGCAGAGGAGATCGTGGATCCCGAGGATATCGAGACTCTGCAGGATGCTATCGTGGCAGCAGCCAACGAAGCACTGCGCAAGGCGGATGAAGCCAATGCAGAACTTATGGGCAAAATGACCGGAGGATTAGGAGGATTTCCTTTCTAATGGAACTCTACAGCGGACAGATCAATAAATTAATAGAAGAACTGGCAGCCCTTCCGGGGATTGGCAGTAAGTCCGCACAACGACTGGCTTTTCACCTGATCAATATGCCGAAGGACCGTGTGGACAGACTGGCAAACGTCATGATCGAAGCCAGAGCCAATGTCCGCTATTGCAAGGAATGCTATACTCTGACGGATAAGGAACTCTGCCCGGTGTGTGCGAATCCCAGACGGGATCATCGTACCATTATGGTGGTGGAGAACACCAGAGATCTGGCGGCTTATGAGAAGACCGGCAAATATGAGGGCGTGTACCATGTACTGCATGGTGCCATTTCCCCGATGCTGGGTGTGGGACCCGGTGACATCAAGCTGAAGGAACTGATGGAACGTCTGCAGGGTGATGTGGAGGAGGTCATTATCGCAACCAATTCCAGCCTGGAAGGTGAGACCACGGCAATGTATATCAGCAAGCTTATCAAGCCCACAGGAATCAAGGTGACGAGAATCGCCAGTGGTGTCCCTGTAGGGGGAGATCTGGAATATATTGATGAGGTAACATTACTCCGCGCTTTAGAGGGCAGAGTGGAATTATAGACAGTATGCATGAAATAAAAATGGATAAAAGTGGGAGGGAAAGACAATGGCAGTAACAAAAAGTTTATTTGGGAAAAGCCCGGAAGGGAAAGAGATATCTCTGTATACCCTGAGTAATGATCAAGGGATGAAAGCAGAGATAACGGATCTGGGCGCTACTCTGGTGCGCGTACTGGTACCGGATGCCACGGGCAAGGTGGACGACCTGGTGCTGGGATTTGACAATGGTGAGAGCTATTACGGCAACGACAGCTTTTTCGGCACGGTGATCGGCCCCTGTGCGAACCGTACCGGCGGTGCAGAGTATACGCTGGATGGCGTTACTTATCAGTTGGACAAAAATGACGGTGCCAACAATTTACATACCCATAAGCAACTGGGATTCCATAAGAGACTCTGGGATGCGGAGATAGGAGAGAACAGCGTGACATTTTCTCTGGAGGATGAGGATGGGCAGCTGGGATTTCCAGGCAATAAGAAGGTATCCGTAACCTACTCTCTGAGTGAAGAGAATGAGCTGACTCTGCATTACCATGCTTCCAGTGACAAGAAGACCATTATCAACCTGACCAACCATTCCTATTTCAATCTGGACGGTCACGGTGCAGGCAGCATTGAAGAGCATGAACTGTGGCTGAGAGCCTCTCACTTTACTCCGGTGGCAGCAGGATCGATCCCTACCGGTGAGATTCGTGCGGTAGCAGGCACACCCATGGATTTTACACAGCCCAAGAAGATCGGCAGAGACATCCGGGAAGATTATGAGCAGTTACTCCTGACCGGAGGCTATGACCATAATTTCGTGATCGATGGATGGAACGATGACGGTACATTACGGCATATTGCCACAGTAAAAGGCCCGAAGAGCGGCAGAGTAATGAAGGCATACACCACCCTGCCAGGAGTGCAGTTTTATGCAGGCAATTTTATTGATGTACAGCCCGGAAAAGATGGGGTGACCTACGGCAACCGCTGCGGTTTTGCATTGGAGACCCAGTATTTCCCGGATACCATTCATCATGAGAATTTCCCCTCCTATGTATTTGGCGGGGAGAACGGCAGAGAATACGATTCTGTTACCGTATATAAGTTTGAAGCATAGCTAAGAATACATAGAATATGGTGCAAACTTTGTCGAACTGTTTTTGAAGAGGTGCGACAAAGAACGCTAAAATACCTCCTGTGCGGATGCTATAGTTAGTGATAACTGATAGAAACGGCATGGGAGGTGTTTTTTGTATGGAATTACCGAAGAACATAACGCAGATCGGAGAGGCGGACAAGCACTGCAGAATCTATGTGGAAGATTATGTGGTATCTTACATAAAACAAATGAATGGAATGGCACAGAACAAGGATATTGCCATAGCATTATACGGCAGGAAGACAGCAGAGGACGGTGTGGCATATCTATTCGCCTATGGCTCCGCAAAGCTGAATTTCCTGCAGAAGCCGGTGCGGCACCTGTCCCAGGCGCAGGAACAGGAGATTGAGAAGCTGCGGAGAAAGTATTTTTCGGAAATGACCTTTTTAGGCTACCAGATACTGAATGGCGAGATGGTGGAAGGCTTCCAGATCTGCGAACAGGAGATCTGCCGTTATGTGTCGGGGTATGCGCAGTTCTATGAGAAGAATGACAGTATGCTGGCATATATGCTGGAGAACCGGGGCGAAGAGGCGGCACCGGAGAAGGTGGATCAGGAAAAATACGAAGTGGTGAAGAAACGGCAGGAGGAACGTAGACAGAGACAGGAGAGCGGAAATGCCTTCCGTGCCGCCGGACATACGGAGAATGCGCCTGTGGAATATCGCAGAGCGGTAGAGAACAGACGCAGAGAACCGGATAATATTATACCCATGCCAACGACCGGACTGCGTCGGATGAAAATGGCGGCTGCCGGTGTCTTTGTTCTGCTCTGCGTGATGGCATTGGCATTGATGCGGCAGGAAAGCACCGGAGAATCCCTGGGGGAGACAGCCAGGCAGGCCATGAGCAACCTGATGGAGCAGAAACTGCCGGATGCGGTGGAGGAACAGAGCCAGATCAGCACGCTGGTGGCGGAGGACAAGTTGGAGGATGCTCTGCGACAGGAAAATGCTGCGGCGGGAAATACTACTGGGGCTGCAGCAGAGACAGCGATGCCGGAAGGCACGGAAAATGCATCAATGGATGGAACGGGAAACAGTGCTGTAGATTCGACGGAAGAAAATACGGGCAGTGTAGCGGATGGAACCTCTGCGGACAGCAATGTCACAAAAAATACGACAGATGTGACGGAGGCAACAGAACAGAACACGACACAGGAAACAATACAGGATGTGACACAGACGGCAGAACCTGCAGTGGCAGAGACTCCTACAGTGGAGGCGGTTGCTCAACCCACACATTATACTATCCAGAGAGGGGACACACTGATCGGTATTTCTCTGCGGAACTACGGCAGCAACAGTAAAGTATCTGAGATCTGTTCCCTGAACGGTATTGCTGACCCCGATGATATCAAGATCGGTCAGGAAATCCTTCTCCCGTAAAAAACTTATTTTCAAAAGGGGGAAGTGTGTTATACTGTAACTACATGAGCAAAAAGCAGACTGCGCCGCAGTAATTTTGCGAATGCGATTCTTAATAGTTACGATAATACATAAGGAAACAGATACATGGCAGCAGATATCAAGAATTATCTGAAAGAAAAAGAAAAGCGGCAAAAGAGTCAGGATGACTATAAGAAAAAGATCCGTAAACACCGGCTGAAAATCGTGTACCGGGTGCTGTTGGTGGTGGCGGCTTTGGGAGCGGCACTTGCTCTTGTGGTGGTACAGGCAAAGAGACATATCTATACGGGATATGACACCGTATCTTCCATTAGCCGGGAGGTCTCATCGGATGCCACAGACATACGGTTGAAAAACAGTATTCTTACATATAGTAAAGACGGCGCTCACTGTACGGATGCCAAGGGAAATGTAAAGTGGAATCAGACTTATGTGATCCAGGATGTGAAGATCGCTACTTGTGGCGATGTGGCAGCTATCGGCAGTTATAACGGCCGTGAGATCTACGTGCAGAATACGGACAAGCAACTGGGAACTATTACAACGACCATGCCGATCCGAAATATCACAGTGTCGGAAACGGGAAGAGTGACAACAGTGCTGGCGGATACGGATGTAGCATGGATCATGACTTACGAAGCGGACGGGACCAACAGCTATACGGGACAGGCACATATGACGGACGGAGGGTATCCGGTATCCATCAGCCTGTCACCGGACGGAGAGCTTCTGGCGATCAGTTACCTGTATGTGGATGCAGGTGTGGTAAAAAGTAATGTGACATTCTACAATTTCGGACCGGTGGGCGAGAATCAGAGCGATTATATGGTCAGCGCATATTCTTATTCCGACCTGGTCGTGCCGAAAGTGCAGTTTATGAATAATGATACAGCGTTTGCGGTAGGAGACAGCCGTCTTATGATCTACTCGGGTACCCAGAAGCCTGTGACGGCGGGAGAATACCTGTATGACGACGAGATCCAGTCGGTTTTCTACAGTGATAAATATGTAGGACTGGTATTCCTTTCGGACCAGGCGGAGACCAAGTACCGCATGGATGTGTACAATACTTCGGCAGCAAAGGTGGGCAGCTACTATTTTGATGTGGATTATACGGATATTTTCTTCGGGGATGATGACATGGTGATCTACAACGAATCGGAGAGCCAGATCTTTACAACGGACGGTGTGGAAAAATACCATGGCAGCTTCGGTAAGAGTGCCCGGCTTCTGCTTCCTGCAGGAGGTTCCTACAAATATTATCTGGTGACAGATAGTACAATAGATACGATACAGTTAAAATAAAGGAGTATACCAATGAATCTGAATTTATTACTGGTCATCATGGCAGCAGTATTGATCTGCATGGTGATGGACGGCTACAAGAAGGGAATGGTAAAATCTCTGATCTCTCTGATCTCCCTGCTGATTACCTGTGTGGTGCTGTTCCTGATCGGGAATGGTCTGAGCAGTTACTTTGATGGAAAGATATTCAATGTGATCCTGACAATACTGTTGCTGGCGGCGATCGGTTTGGTGCATCATCTTCTTAATATCGTATTTTTCTCGGCAAAGATGATCGTGAAACTACCTATAGTACATAGCCTGGACAAATTACTAGGTATTGTGGTTGGAATCTTAGAAACTGTTCTAATTGTTTGGACAATATACGCATTTAATATCTTCAGAGACCTGGGAACCCTGGGCCAGGTGATCGTAGATTATACCAGAGACAGCAGAATACTTACATGTTTGTATGAAAATAACTATCTGGCATATCTGGTGGAACAGCTCGGACAAAAGCTTCCGTTCTTTGTAAAATAGTAAAAAACAGAATAGAAACATGGCAAAAATCCCCTGTTTATGCGGAATTGACGTAGCAGGGGATAATTTGTGCAAAAAATTCAAAAAATAGTGTTGACAAGTACACTAGCGGATGATATACTCAGATTCGTTGTTGAGGCAACGCCGAGACAACACAACAGCTCGAAAGAAACTTGAAAAGATTTCAAAAAAGTTGTTGACAAAGTCTGACAGATATGTTAACATAAATACCTGTCACGGAAAACAAAGTTTTCCAAGACGAAAAAGATTTCAAAAAAAGTTGTTGACAAACGAAAGCGGTTATGATAAGATATCAGAGTTGCCGCTGAGAACAACAGCAACGAACGAACGAGCTCTTGCGAAGCAAGAGGTTATGATCTTTGACAAATAAACAGTAATGCAACCCTGAAAATTCCAAGATTTTCAGAGAAATTCAAGAACAAGCAAGTTGATCGAAAGATTGACAAGCTACCCGAATTAACAGTAAACAATGCCAGATAAAACTGGCAGGACACAAACACCATTTTAACATGAGAGTTTGATCCTGGCTCAGGATGAACGCTGGCGGCGTGCCTAACACAT
>ERZ1106915.468-NODE-468-length-58061-cov-13.894045_pt1 | contig 58061 bp, 50 predicted proteins | sample MGYA00403653_ERZ1106915 | MGnify/ENA primary metagenome ERZ1106915 (study PRJEB35170, sample SAMEA104062404) | human gut metagenome | biome: human gut; feature: human-associated habitat; material: faeces | place: Denmark | collected 2012-06-06 ... | reverse complement strand
CCTAACCTCCCTCCAGTTGTAGATTGTGCTAAAATACAACTGTCTGGGTATTTTTCTTGCACGAACATTATTATATATCATACAGTCGGGGTTCGTCAACAACTTTTGGTTTAATTTTACAAAAAATTTTGACGAATTTCCCGCAGGCCAGGGTGCAGTTATGAACAGATCTTCTAGTGAAGCTGTCCTTCCAGGATTCCGGCAACTGCTGCAATGGCTTCATCTGCTTTTTCCGGATTCTTTCCGCCGGCCTGAGCCATGTTCGGACGGCCGCCGCCGCCACCGCCAACGATAGCTGCCACTGCCTTGATCAGGTTGCCCGCATGTGCTCCTGCTTTCTGTGCGGAATCCGTAGCCATTGCAAGAAGGCTTACCTTGCCCTCGTTCACTGCTGCAAGAACTACAACGCCCTCACCAAGCTTCTCTTTAAGCTGGTCACCAAGATCACGAAGTCCGTTCATGTCAACGCCCTCTACCTTGGCAGCAAGAAGCTTCACGCCTTTTACTTCCACAACCTGGTTCATAACATCCCCAAGAGATCCCTGAGCCAGCTTGCTCTTCAGAGACTCGTTCTCGCTTGCAAGAGCTTTCATCTCACCCTGAAGGTGTGCGATCTTCTCAACCATCTCAGAAGGAGTGGTCTTCAGAGCCTTAGCAGCCTCGTGAAGAAGTGCTTCCTGTTTCTTATAATATTCCAGAACGCCGTTGCCGGTCAGTGCCTCAATACGGCGCACGCCTGCAGCGATACCGGACTCAGATACGATCTTGAACAGCATAATGGAGTTTGTGTTTGCAACGTGGGTACCGCCGCAAAGTTCTTTGGAGAAATCGCCCATGGATACCACACGTACCTTCTGGGAATACTTCTCGCCGAACAGTGCCATAGCGCCGGATTTCTTTGCTTCCTCAACGTCCATGATGTCTGTGTGGACCTCAAGGCCAGCCTGGATCTGCTCATTTACGATTTTCTCTGTTTTCTCAATCTCCTCAGGTGTCATAGCTGTAAAGTGAGCGAAGTCAAAACGAAGTCTGTCCGCAGTTACCAGGGAACCTTTCTGCTCTACATGGGAACCAAGAACCTCTTTCAGGGCTTTCTGAAGAAGGTGTGTTGCACTGTGGTTCTTCTCGATGTCTTTTCTTGCGGCAACGTTTACTTTCAGGGAAACAGTCTCACCCTTGGAGATCATGCCGGATTCCATATGTCCTACATGGCCGAATTTGCCGCCGCGAAGCTTGATGGTATCTTCCACAACAAATTTGCCGTTTGCAGTCTCGATCACACCGGTATCTCCAACCTGTCCTCCCATGGTAGCGTAGAAAGGTGTTTTCTCTACGAAAATGGTGCCTTTCTGGCCTTCCATCAGGGAATCCACGATCTCATCCTCTGTTGTGAGAACAGTAACCGGGGACTCAAAGGAAAGGTGGTCATATCCAACAAACTCTGTGGTTACAGAGGTGTCGATCTGGTCATATACAGTTGCGTCAGCACCCATATAGTTGGTTACCTCACGGGAGGAACGTGCTTTCTCTCTCTGCTCATCCATAGCAGCCTTGAAGCCTTCCTCGTCGATCTCATAGCCTTTTTCCTCAAGGATCTCCTTGGTCAGGTCAAGAGGGAATCCGTAGGTGTCATATAATTTGAATGCGTTCTCGCCGGAAAGAGTCTTCTCTCCTGCTGCATTCATAGCTTCTTCCATATCTGCCAGGATGCGAAGTCCCTGGTCGATGGTCTTGCCAAACTGATTCTCCTCGTTGGTGAGAACGTTGAAGATGAAGTCCTTCTTCTCTTCCAGCTCCGGATATCCGTCTTTGGAACCGCTGATTACTTCTGCACTTAAGGTTGCAAGGAAGTTGCCTTCAATTCCAAGAAGTCTTCCATGTCTTGCAGCACGGCGGATCAGACGGCGAAGTACGTATCCTCTTCCCTCATTGGTCGGCATGATTCCATCGGAAATCATGAATGTAGCGGAACGGATATGGTCTGTGATCAGACGGATGGAAACGTCATCCTCATGGTGTACGCCGTATTCCTTGCCGGAAATCTTGCTTACCAGGTTACGAAGGGAACAGATGGTGTCTACATCGAAAATAGAATCTACGTCCTGGACAACAACTGCCAGACGCTCAAGTCCCATACCGGTATCAATGTTCTTCTGCTTCAGGGTTGTGTAGTTGCCGTTTCCGTCATTCTCAAACTGGGTAAATACGTTGTTCCATACTTCCATGTAACGGTCGCAGTCGCATCCTACTGTACATCCTGGCTTGCCGCAGCCGTATTTCTCTCCGCGGTCATAGTAGATCTCTGAACATGGACCGCATGGACCTGCGCCATGCTCCCAGAAGTTGTCCTCTTTGCCGAATTTGAAAATACGCTCTGCCGGAATTCCGATTTCTTTGTTCCAGATATCGAAAGCCTCGTCATCCTCAAGGTATACAGACGGGTAAAGACGGTTCGGATCCAGTCCAACTACCTCTGTTAAAAATTCCCAGGACCAGTGGATAGCTTCTCTCTTAAAGTAATCTCCAAAAGAGAAGTTTCCAAGCATCTCGAAGAAGGTACCGTGACGTGCTGTCTTACCTACATTCTCGATATCGCCTGTACGGATACATTTCTGACAGGTACTTACTCTTGTACGCGGTGGTTTCTCTGCTCCTGTGAAATATGGTTTCAGTGGTGTCATTCCTGCGTTGATCAGCAGGATGCTTTTATCGCCCTGTGGAACCAATGGAAAGCTTTTCAGTACAAGATGTCCCTTGCTCTCCATGAAATCCAGAAACATTTTTCGAAGTTCGTTTACTCCGTATTTCTTCATTTCAAATCTCCTCCTACGCAATAAAGAAGTGCATTTCCTCTTTGGGTGCAGAAGCCGCAGCTGCTGCACCGGAAATGCTTGCATAGTCTATATGATATCATAGATCTTTATTACGGTCAAAATTATTTTGTAAATACTTTATTGAATTTCTTCTTTCCTCTCTTGAGGACAACGCCGTCACCTGTAAGGGCATCCTTGGAAAGTACATGCTTGATGTCCATTACTTTCTCGCCGTCTACAGAAACGCCGCCCTGCTCGATGGCTCTTCTTCCCTCGGAACGGGTGGTTACCAGTGCGGATTTTACAAGAAGGCTGATCAGGTCGATGTTTCCTTCCTCATCAAAATCCTCTGCTGCAAGCTCAGTAGTTGGCATATGCTCTGTGTCTGCTCCGCCTGCGAAAAGGGCCTTTGCCCCTGCTTCTGCTTTCTTTGCTTCCTCAGTTCCGTGAACAAGCTCGGTCAGCTGGAATGCAAGGATCTCTTTTGCCTTATTCAGCTGGCTGCCTTCCCATTTCTCCATCTCCTGGATTTCTTCTAACGGAAGGAAAGTAAGAAGCTTCATGCATTTGATCACGTCTGCGTCATCTACATTTCTCCAGTACTGATAGAAATCAAATGGAGAGGTCTTATTCGGATCAAGCCATACAGCGCCGGACTGTGTTTTGCCCATCTTCTTGCCCTCAGAGTTCAGAAGAAGGGTGATGGTCATAGCGTATGCATCTTTGCCAAGCTTACGGCGGATCAGCTCTGTACCGCCGAGCATGTTGCTCCACTGGTCATCGCCTCCAAACTGCATGTTGCAGCCGTATTTCTGGTACAGCATGTAGAAATCGTAGCTCTGCATGATCATGTAATTGAATTCCAGGAAGCTTAAGCCTCTTTCCATACGCTGCTTGTAGCACTCAGCAGTCAGCATACGGTTGACGGAAAAGTGGGCGCCAACCTCGCGAAGAAGCTCTACATAGTTCAAATTCATCAGCCACTCTGCATTGTTTACCATGAGTGCCTTGCCATCGGAAAAATCAATAAAACGCTCCATCTGTTTCTTGAAGCAGTCGATATTGTGCTGGATGGTTTCCTTGGTCAGCATCTGACGCATATCGGTTCTTCCGGATGGGTCACCGATCATACCGGTTCCGCCTCCAAGAAGGGCGATTGGTCTGTTTCCTGCCATCTGAAGACGCTTCATCAGGCAAAGTGCCATGAAATGTCCTACATGAAGGCTGTCTGCGGTAGGGTCAAATCCAATATAGAAGGTGGCCTTACCGTTGTTTACCATTTCCTTGATCTCATCTTCGTCTGTTACCTGGGCGATGAGCCCTCTGGCTTTCAGTTCTTCCCAAACTGTCATGTTATTTTCCTCCTGAATAAAAAAATACCCGGTTCCTTTTGTCCCTTTAGGACGAGAACCGGGTCCCGCGTTACCACCTAAATTCACAGAAAGCTCGCACTTCCTGCCTCGATAAGTGACTGTACTGAACATAATGTCCGCATCCATTCAAACGTGCTGTCTGTACCGATGCTTCCCGCCTCTTCAGAACGATCACCCCGGCATGATAACGTATGCCACTCCGTTGCAGCCTACTTGGTACGTTCCTGCATTCCTTTATCACAGGAAAACCGTTCGGTGCAAAGCTCCGGGATGTATTCGCCTGTATTCTTCTCTGGGGTTCTGCATGCGCCTCTCACCATCCGGCAGCTCTCTGTAAGCTCTTCCCAGGGCTACTTGTTCCCTTCAAAGCCTTTGTCTTTTAATACTTGCAAGTATACAAAGGCTGTCTGTTTTTGTCAAGGAATTTACCAGGATGCTTTCACAACTTAACGTATTACAGCAATTATAAAGATACTTTTTCAAACAGGCTTCAAGGACTCCCACACGCCTTTTTCTTCGAAATCTCTGGCTGCTTTCGCCGCACCTTCCACGATTCCCAGATCATACTCCAGCATATCCAGAAGCCGGATGGCATTTCTCGAGGTCGCCCGTCCTTTTTTCAGGATATAGGAAAACACCACTTCTTTTTCCTTTACTTCTTCCTCGAAATGATAGTTGTCATACAAGTCCTCTAAAATGTACGACAGCTCAATATCATGGGTTGCCGCAAAAGGAATCACCCAGTTCTGGTGCAGCGCTGCCAGAATCCGGGAGGAGGCCGCAATCCGCTCGATGGTGTTGGTTCCTCTTAGTACCTCATCAATGATACAAAGAAGCGGCTCTGGCTTTTTGCTCTCATCCAAGATTCTTTTCAGGGATTTGATCTCCACAATGAAATAACTCTCTCCGCTTTCTATATCATCCCGAAGAGCCATGGATGTCATCACCTTCAAAAAAGGTGCCCGGTAAGAAGAGCAGGTGCAGGTTCCAAGAGTCTGGGCCAGAATGCTGTTCATGGCCACATTTTTCAGGAAGGTGGACTTGCCGGATGCGTTGGAGCCAGTCACAAGGGTTCCGCCGGATACCTGGAAGCTGTTGGCAACCGCCTCTGTAAGTAAAGGATGGTAAAGGTCCTCCACCTGCATCTGGATCCGGGAAGCAGTCCAGGTATGTTCATCCGCCCTATTCTCCAAAATCCCGGTAGCTTTCCAGGTATCATGTGCTTTCTCTTGGAGCCTGGAACTTTCCTTTTTCTGATGTCCATCCACAAACTCCGGCCGGCACCAAAGAGAAAGCATTTCCCGGAAAGAGGCAATGGAAATACAGGCGTCCAGTTCCCCAATATTGTCAATCAGCTTCATAATCGCTTCCGTTTTTCCCTGTACTTCTTTCAGCAGACTGTTGTACACCAGAATATCCACATGCGTCAGAAGCCGGACATACTCCATCACGATCTGGGAGGGATCCCCTCCGTCCGTATTTTTGCTGGTCAGGAAAAAGGACTTGCGGCTAAGTCCTGCAAAGGCTGCTTTCGCCTCCGCGATGGCTTCCATCTGCTCTTTTACCTCTGACCATTTTACATTCTTCATCTCTTCCGCCACGGAAAGCATGCGAAGCAGATGGGTAAAACAGTCCAGATAGGCTTCAATCAGGCTTCTGTCATTTCCCGTATAATAAATGGTAATGTTCGCCACCATAAGCACCAGAAATATGAAAAATCCCACCAGCGGATTCAAAGTGAGAAGCACAGCCAGATCCAGCAGGATCAATGTCAGCATGAATACATGGATCCCTGTTTTCACCTTAGGAGAACTGTTTAAGGCCAGCACCGTATCGGACAGGGAACCCAGCCTTGTTTTTCCCACCTTGGAAAGATGCAGCTGCATTTCCTCCCGTTCCTTTGTATGAGAGGAAAAAAACTCCACCAGCTTTTCCCGTTCCTCCAGTTCTTCCCTGGAAAATACAGGACGCCGCATCATATCATAAAGCACATCTTCTCCCGGTGAGGAAACAGTCTGGTTCACCATTTTATACAGGCGGTCCATATCCAGATCATTCCAGGTAATGTCGTCTATAACAAAACCCTCTTTTTCTTTTCTGCGAAAATAATGGGAAATCTGCTCCAGGTCTCCTGCTTCATACTGTCTTTTGGAGGGCTTTCCCCAGTTTCTGCGGATCCGCTCCAGGGTGTTGTTTTTGATCTTCCGATTCTCATAAAAGATCCATAAAACAAATAGCAGGACTAAGCCTGCTATTGTCAGGATCGCGGATAAATAGGGATTCATCCTTTCTCCTCTCTTATACCCAGTCTACAAAGAATGTGTGATCCTTGTAAACTTCATATACAACCTTATCGAAATTTAAGGGCTGTTTCGCGAAAGCGGAATTCATCATGAAATACTTGTAGTTGAAATCCTTGGCCTTCATGCCGCTTACCTTGCGGGCGGTTCCTTTGAGCACGTAAGCATTGAAGCTTTCAAGAGCCTCCTGTGCTGCCTTGTAGGCACTTGCGCGGTCCTCAAACTGTCCGTTGAGACGTTTCTGAAGGGAACCGTTTGTGACTACGGAGTACTGTCCTTTCTGATAAACCACATAGCGAACGTCAGACGGGAAACCTGCATCCAGGGTTCTGTTCAGAACGGTAAGGGCAACTGCCTTCATGCCTGCAAGTCCCTGATCTCCTGCTTCTGTCTCGCACACAGCTGCCAGAATGTCAAGATTGGATTTTGCTCCATTTGCAATTCCGGTATGTGTATTAAACTGACTCAGAATGGTATAATTGCGTTTGTGCTTCTGGTCATACCATGTGAAAGTGCTGCCTGTGGTCGTACTGCTCTGTTTCTCTGTTGCCACTCCATTACTGTCAAAGACGTAGGTCTTGCCGCTGATGGCAGCAGTGGTATTCATGTACATAACAGCGGAAGAAGTATTGAAATAATATTTCTTTCCGTTCAGGGTCAGCCAGCCGGTCTGAGCCTTACCGTTGCTTGGGTTAAAGTAATAATGTCTGGAACCTACATGTCCAAAGCCCTTCTCATAGCGCACGCCGCTTTTCTTGGAAAAATAATAGTAGCTTCCGCTTATTTTCTTCAGTCCGGTGTAGGCAATTCCGTTGCTTGTATTAAAATAATAGCTGTATTTGGTTTTGGAATCTTTATACCAGCCTGTTTTCATGGTACCATTGCTGTTAAAATAACGTTTCTGGCCTTTGGAATCTGTAAGCCAGCGACCTTTTATCATTGCGCCAGAACCACTGGTGAAATAATACTTCTTTTTGTTCAGGGTCAGCCAGCCGCGAACCATTCTTCCGTTGGAAGGATTAAAATACCTGGTAACGGTGGAACTTTTCAAAAATCCAGTGACCATTGCACCGGAGCCTCTGGTAAAATAGCGGACGTTTCTTCCTTTCGTATCTTTCTGCCAGCCCTTTAGCTGAACGCCCGTCTTGGCATCAAAATAATATTTCCTTCCTTTCAGGGTCAGCCAGCCCTTGTGCTTGGCACCGCTTGATGTTATGTAATAGGTCTTGCCGTTTATGGTCTTAAATCCAGCTGTAGCAGCCTGTACATCCTTTGATGTCATTGGCATGGCAAGAAGAACCAGCAGAACCAAAAGCGCCAGTACAGAAAACCAGTTTCCTTTTTTACTCTCTCTTTTCATAACAGATGTCCTCTCCATTTCAATCACTCCCCATGAGCGTGCCTCCAATTTTCCCCCCGGAGCCGCACACTCTACCCCCAATGTGTGATTGGTAACTGTTCAATACCTTCACATTCACTGTGATTGTTACTTTCTGACAAATGAATGTGTCAATTTTGTTGCAAAGATTACAAAAATATTAAATTCATAATTATTATAGCTAATTTTTGTTTTTCTGTCAACTGCTTTGTCACACAGGAGTTGTCCCTTCCATATGATGAACTGTAAACATTTTCTGGAGGTTTCAGGCATGAGTGATTTAGCTGCAACAAACTGTGGCTGTGGTGAGGAAAGATCCGGATGCGGATGCAACAACGGATGTGGATGCGGCAATGACAATGGCTGCGGCTGCGGACTTTCCAACTGGGGAAATGGCTCCTGCGGATGCAACATTCTGTGGATCATTATTCTTCTTTGCGCATGCGGCGGAAACGGTTTCGGATGCAACAACGGATGCGGCAACGGAAATGGTGACTGCTGCTGGATCATCATTATCCTTCTGCTCCTTTGCGGCGGCTTAGGAAACGGATGCGGATGCTGATGTGACATTGCAAATCGGGACAGAGGCGCGGGGCCTCTGTCCCTTTTTCATAAGCGCTTCGGATTTTTTCCTGTTCTCCGCCGAAGCAATTTCAGCAATCGTTTTCTCTTTTATTTCATTTTTTCATTTTTCCTTCCAGGTTTTTACTGGTGCCGACCTGACATCCGGCCATTTTTCTTTCTCTGGTTTTCTTCATTCTCTTTGTCTTTCTGCTGGTTCTTTCTGCGGACGCATTCCAGATCCAGTTCGTAAATCGCGTTTCCATCTATGATCAGCTTTTCATTTTCTCTTCTCATGATCATCCCTCCTGGTATGCCACGAATGATTTTCAAACACGCGGGCTACGACAACCGAATTCGGGTGAAATATACCGCAAAGTGGGGCGTGCAGATTGCAGGAATGATTTTTCAAACACGCTCTAATATAACATATGTCAAAAGGCAGTTTCCCGACATATTTTAATAATAAAAACATAGATTAGAAAAGGGATTTTTATGGAGTCAGAATTTATTGCCCAGACTGCATTGGATCAGATGGTCGGAACAGACCAGGGTCAGCTTTTAAAAGCACTGATTCCTTATCTTCCGCCCAGGGAGCAGCAGCTTTTTTCCCTGTACGCCAAGGCAAAGGAATTTTCCAATACTGTAAATCTTTTCGGAAGCCAGGCGCAGCCTATGCGCATGCAGGCGGTTTCCGCCTCACAGCCTGTAGACATTCTCAACGACCTGCGCAGATACTGCTTCGGAAATACCAGAAGAACTCTGGATCAGATTACAAATATGATGGCTATGGTAGAAATGATCAAGGTGATGAACAGTACTGTGCCAGAGGACAGCTGTGAAGAGGAGCGGCAGTAATTGCTGTCATTATAGGTCATATCCATGAATTCGCCTGCCCAAATATGTTTCATGGCTGCCGTCAGGAGAAATTAGATTAAGCAGGCCTAATCAACTGCCGTCCAGGATTTTTATCTCAGACAGAAAGGTGTGATTTTTTTGGAAGAAAACTGGCAGGACAATCCAAAGCTTGCGGGAATGGACAGAAGCAAGCTTGACATGCTTCAGCAGATGGCACAGCAGGGCGCAGGAAAATCCCCCTCCGACCTGCTTCCCTTCATTATGAACGCTGCTGCCAAAGGAAAAAGCGCAGGACTTCGCTTCAACCCCAACGAGATCAATACCATCATCGAAGTGCTGAAAATGGGAAAAAGCCCCCAGGAGCGGGCAAAATTGGATCAGGTGGTAAATCTGATGAAAATGATGCGATAAGGAAAAAGAGGGCCCTGGATTCTTTGTGAACCCCTGGTCCTCCTTTTTCATAAGCCATGTTTCCACAGCCCATTATTCCTCTGTGAAACTGCCGCCTATCGTCAGCCAGGCTCTATCCTTTGCGGTCTCTTCTGACTGTGTTGTTCCTCTACGAAGCTTCCGTTTATCGTCGGCATATCCCTTTAGTCATTTTTCTCGATGCCTTCCATGATACATTCCCGAAGAAGCACCAGCGCACTTGCCACTGCCTGCTGGCGGATCTTGGTCCGGTTTCCGGTGAAATGGTATTCTCTGGTAATGGTCTGTCCATTGTAGCAGCAGCCCATAAACACAGTGCCAACCGGAGTCTCCTTGGTTCCGCCGTCAGGGCCTGCAAGCCCTGTAATGGAAAGGCAGATATCTGCATCTGAGTTTGCGCAGCCGCCTTTTGCCATCTCCTTGGCACACTTCGCGGAAACTGCACCTTCTGTCTTCAAAGTGGACTTCTTCACGCCCAGACATTTTCTCTTGGCACGGTTGCTGTAAGTAACAAAACCGTGAGTAAATACCTGAGACGCTCCTGGAACATTGACAATACGCGCCGCAATGGCACCGCCTGTGCAGGACTCCGCAAGAGCCAGGGTCAGTCCCTGATCCCGCAGCATATCCACAACAGATTCCTCCAGGGTCTTCTCAGCTTCAAGGGCAAAAATATTTTTGCCAAAACGTCTTTTCAGTTCTCTTACCACCGGCTTGATCAGCTTTTTACATTCCTTCTCATCCTCACCCTTGGCTGTGATCCGAAGATGAACCTCTCCGGTTTTGGCATATGGAGCAAGGGTAGGATTGGTCTGTGCCTCGATCATATCCTGAATATCCGCAGCGACCTGGCTCTCGCCGATTCCGCAGATCTTCACAACCTGGGAGCAGATGATCTCCGGCTGTTTCTTGCGAAGATAAGGGAAAACAGACTCCTCAAACATAGGGATCAGCTCATTGGGCGGTCCAGGAAGAAGGATAGCGGTTTTGCCATCTTTTTCAAGGATCAGTCCCGGTGCTGTACCGTTGTGGTTATCAATTACAAGAGCACCCTTTGGTACCTGTGCCTGCTTGTAATTGTTGGTTGTGATCCGTCTGTCCGGGTGATTTTTCTCATATTCTTTCATGTAGCGCTCAATACGCTTGCGGGAATGCGGATCCTCCTCAAGGGGCAAACCCATCACCTCTGCGCAGACCTCTTTGGTCAGGTCATCCTCAGTAGGTCCAAGGCCGCCGGAAAGAATTACCACATCTGAGCGATCCAGAGCGGATGCAATCACGGCTTTCATTCTGTCATGATTGTCTCCCACCACTGTCTCATAATAAACAGACAGCCCAAGCTGCGCCATCTGCTCGGACAGATAGGCACTGTTGGTATTTACAATGTTGCCAAGCAATATTTCGGTTCCTACTGCTACAAGTTCTGCAATCATCTGTATCCCTCTTTTCTGATTGTGATTATTTCAAAAGCCGCTGATTTACTGGGTAAACTGCGGCTTTTTCATATCATCTTATGAATCTTGGGTTTCAAAGTTCTGTCATATAGATTAAAACAACAATATATTAGGCTTACAGCCTGTTTGAGAAAGGCTCTAGAGCGTGTTTGAAACACGCTCTAAGCTTTCCTGCACAGGATTACTCCTGCATGGAAATCACATTTTTATTCTGCACAATATAGGTGATCAGGGAAATCACAGTCAGTGCCAGTGACAGCCAGATAAAAATATTGGTCAGAATCTCAAAAATTCCGCCAAAATTCAGAATCAGCAGAATGATCATCACCATCTGGGAAGCAGTCTTAAATTTGCCCCAGTAGTTTGCGGCAATTACCACTCCGTTCTCAGCTGCGATCAGTCTGAATCCGCTGATAATAAATTCTCTTGCGATCACAACAATCACCATCCATGCAGGCAGACGGTCCAGCTCGATCATGCAGATCAAAGCCGAACAAACAAGCAGCTTGTCCGCAAGGGGATCCATAAATTTACCAAAGTTGGTGACCAGATTATACTTACGTGCCAGTTTGCCGTCAAACCAGTCTGTAATGCTTGCCGCAGCAAAAATAACAAGACAGATATAACGGTTGGCTTCCCCGCCCCATCCAGTCAGAATAAATAATACAAAAAACGGTACCATAATCATTCTGGCAACAGTCAGCTTATTCGGTGTATTCATTCTCCAGCTCTCCTATCAAATCATACTCCAGAGCACCTGTAACCCGTACTCTTGCAAAATCTCCGGTCATGAGAAGTTCGCCTGTCTGTACAAAAATATAGCCGTCAACCTTAGGCGCGTCTCCGTAAGTACGTCCAATATACGCACTTTCACCGGATACCTTGCCCTCGATCATAACAGTCAGTACCTGACCTACGCGATTCTCACCCTTCTCCAGAGAAATCTCCTGCTGAAGTTCCATGATCTCATCTCGTCTGGCTTCCTTGACTTCTTCGGGAATCTGATCCTCCATAGTCGCTGCCGGGGTATCCTCCTCTGCGGAATATGGGAAAACACCAAGGCGGTCGAACTCGATTTCGTCCACAAACTCCATCAGTTCTTCATGGTCTTCCTGGGTCTCTCCAGGGAAACCGCTGATCAGACTGGTACGAAGGAAAATATCCGGGATCTCACGGCGCAGCTTGCCAATAATGTCCACAAGCTCCTGCTTGGTGGTGCGGCGTCCCATACGTTTCAGTACGCGGTCGCTGGCATGCTGAATAGGAAGATCCAGATAATGGCAGATCTTCTTCTCTTCCTTCATGGTCTGAATCAGTTCATCATAAATCTCCTCCGGATAACAGTATAAAATACGGATCCAGCGGATTCCTTTAATCTTGCAAAGCTCTTTCAAAAGCACATGCAGGGATTTCTTTCCGTAAAGATCCTTGCCGTAAAGAGTAGTCTCCTGTGCAACCAGGATCAGCTCCTTTACGCCCTGTTCGGCAAGTGACTGTGCTTCCTTCACCAGCTGTTCCATAGGAACGCTTCGGTAGCTTCCCCTGAGCTTGGGGATAATACAGTACGTACAGTGCTTGTCACAGCCCTCTGCAATCTTCAGATATGCAAAATGGCCGCCAGTTGTCAGCATACGCTTGCCGGAAATATTGGGAAGGAAATCAATGCTCTTGTATTCTTCGAAGTGCCTGCCCGCCTCAGCTTCCTTAACAGCTTTGATAATATCGCCGTAGGAAGTAGTTCCAAGGATTGCATCCACCTCCGGTATTTCCTCTGAAATCTCTTTCTTGTAGCGCTGTGCCATGCATCCGGTGACGATCAGAACTTTGCAGGTGCCTGCCTTTTTCTTCTCTGCCATCTCAAGAATGGTATTGACACTCTCTTCCTTGGCATCTCCAATGAAGCAGCAGGTATTTACGATAATCACCTCTGCCTCATCTTCATCGTCCACAATCTGATGTCCGTCTGCTGCCAGCATTCCAAGCATTTCCTCAGAATCTACCAGGTTCTTATCACATCCAAGGGAAATGAACAATAATTTCATATTATTCTGCACTCTCCTGGGAAACAGTCTCTGCTGTTGCTTCTTCTGCAGCTGCTTCCTCTGCCGGCTGCTCCGGTGCAAGACCTGCGATCTCTCTTAAATCCTCTTCCTCGTGCTGTCCCGGAAGGATCTTAACCTTTCCGTGATATAACTCGTCGATTGCGATGGAAAGCGGTTTCTTGCCTTTTACATTATCTGCAAGAGGCTTCGCTCCGCCGATGAGCTGGCGTGCACGCTTGCTGGTTGCAAGAATCAGGGAATAACGGCTGTTGAGCACCATGCTCTCGTCATCGTCCTCGTTGTTTGTATTGATTGCTTCGATTAATTCTGAATAAGATGGATGGATCATATATATACTCCTTTCAAATTTGAGGGCCTTTGCAGCGTGCAGGAACCAGTTTCTGTAAATACCAGAAAACCTTTCCTGACATGCTTCGGCCGTAATTTCTCGTTACTTGATAGTAACATTTTATCATAAAGGCCGGGAACCGGTTTCTATTTAAAACATGTTCCTAACCTAAATTAACAAATTGATATCTGCTGGCAGCACTGCTGCCAAAACCAGACAAGCTGCCAGTTATTCTTCTGTAAATCTGGCTGCCTGCGCCTGGATCTCATGGATGAAATCCAGATTTCTCTTCATGGAAAAATGCTCGCTCTGGATGATGCCGTGAAGTCTGTCCACTGCCTCATCAAGCTGGTCATTTACCAGAACGTAATCATACTCGTCCACGCCCTCCGCTTCCTGTGCTGCTCTGGCAAGACGCTGGTGGATCACTTCTGCAGTCTCCGTGCCTCTTCCCACAAGACGCTCTCTTAACACTTCCATGGAAGGTGCAGTCACAAATACCAGCACTGCCTCCGGGAATTTCTTCTTGATCTTGCGCGCGCCCTGGATCTCAATCTCAAGGATCACATCGCGTCCCTGTGAAAGCTGCTCTTCCACATAGGCCTTAGGTGTGCCGTAATAATTCTCAACATACTGGGCATATTCAATCAGCTGATCCTGACGGATCATCTCTTCAAACTCTTCTCTGGTGCGGAAAAAATACTCTCTTCCGTCCTCTTCCCCTGGCCTGGGGTTTCTTGTGGTGGCAGACACAGACAACGCATAATTGTCATATTTCGCCATCAGGCTTTTCATAATGGTGCCTTTCCCTGCTCCGGAAAAACCGGAAACAACTACCAGAACTCCTCTACTCATGGCTCTCTCCCTTACTTTCAAAATCGTGTACCTCTGCAAATCTGCGTGCAATGGTATCCGGCTGAATTGCAGATAAGATCAGAATGTCATCAGATGTCACGATTACAGATTTTGTCTTTCTGCCCTGGGTGGCATCCACAAGAGAATTGGTTCCCTTCACACTCTGAACCATTCGTTTCACCGGTGCGGCATCCGGGTTCACCACAGCTACAATTTTCTGGGAATTCACCACATTGCCGAATCCGATATTGATTAATTTTGCCATGTTTTCCCCCTTCTGTCAATATAAAGGAAAGATTACACAAAAAGTATTTTGCATAATCCGTAACCCTGCGGATTGCTCCGCCGCTATGCGGCTGGCCTTAATTCCCTGGCGTTACTCTATATTCTGGATCTGCTCACGGATTTTCTCAATCTCGGTTTTCAGATCAATGGCAATGTTGGAAATCACCAGGTCACTGGATTTCGACAGGATCGTGTTTGCCTCACGATTCATCTCCTGAGCCATGAAATCAAGCTTGCGGCCGATTCCCTCTTTCTCCTCCAGCATCCTCTTCATGCCCTGAATATGACTGTGAAGACGCACAGTCTCCTCATCATTACAGATTTTGTCAGAGAACAGGATCACTTCTGCTGCAATGCGGGAATCCTCTATCTGGGAATCCTCAAGAAGCTCATGCACCTTCGCCTCCAGCTTCTCCCTGTAGGAATCTACAACCAGCGGAGAACGCTCCTCCACCTGGTTCACCTTCTCATCCAGTGCCTCCAGCTTGGTGATCAGGTCATTTTTAAGATGCTCGCCTTCTCTTTCACGGGCCTGGGCAAATTTCTCACAGGCTTCGCGAAGAGGTCCCTCCAGTACTGCCCAAAGCTCTTCTTCATCTACAGACTGCTCCTCCATAGTCAGAACATCCGGATAACGGGAAAGAGCCCCGGCCTTCACATCATTCTCAATGCCAAATTCCTCTGCCATCTGACGGATATAGGCCATATACTCAGATGCAAGCTCTTTATTATATTTCAATGCGCCACAGCTTAAGGTATAATCCTCATAAGTAATAAATACATCTACCTTGCCTCGCTGCATATATGTCTTCATAAGATTCCGGATGGCACCCTCCAGAAAGCCAAGCTTCCTTGGCATCTTAATGCTCAGATCCAGATATCTGTGATTGACGGATTTTAATTCAACGGTGATTTTCCGATCTTTTGTAATCACCTCGGCTCTTCCAAAGCCGGTCATGCTTTTTATCATAGTAATCTCTTTCTGTATTTTGATTTTTGTTCCGAATGATGTCAGCCCCAAACAGCTTACATCACTTCTACGCATACAGATTTATTATAGTTCATTCCAAAACCCTAGTCAAATCATTTTTTTGCTGTTATAATATATTCTGATATCAGGGGCAAAAGGTCAAAAAGCCGTTCATGCTTGCATGATAAGGCTTTTGAACTTGGGACCCGCCGAACATGAGGAAGTAGCGATTTACGTAGTAAATCAGCGGATTCCGAATGTTCGAGAATTGCGGGAGCTGCTTCGCAGCGGAGCAATTCGTGGATATCAAGTTCGGGGCAAAAGACTTTTTGACCCGAACATCATAGTATAGAAAGGAGTTATTCCTATGGCCTTTGACGGAATTACCATTGCAGCAATGGTTTCTGAATTAAATAAAAATCTCTCCGGCGGACGCATCAACAAGATTGCCCAGCCAGAGAGCGATGAGCTTCTCATCACCGGGAAAGGGGCAAACGGCCAGAAGCGTCTGCTGCTCTCAGCCAGTGCTTCCCTTCCCCTGATCTATTTCACAGGCAAGAACCGGATCAGCCCCCTCACTGCCCCCAACTTCTGCATGCTTCTTCGCAAGCACATCGGCAGTGCAAGGATCACAGCCATCCGCCAGCCTGGGCTGGAACGTGTAGTGGAATTTGAGCTGGAGCATCTCAACGAGCTGGGCGACGTGTGCCACAAGGTTCTGATCATGGAGCTGATGGGCAAGCACAGCAACATTATTTTCTGCGATGACCAGAATATGATCCTGGACAGCATCAAGCACGTATCCTGCAACGTAAGCTCCGTCCGCGAAGTTCTTCCCGGACGCCCCTACTTTATTCCACACACTCAGGACAAGCTGGACCCTCTCACCATTTCCAAAGAAGACTTTATGGAAAAAGTCTGCGGAAAATCTACCGCCATTTCCAAGGCTCTTTACCAGACTCTTACCGGTCTTAGCCCGGTGATGGCACAGGAGCTTTGCTACCGCGCTTCCATTGACGGAAATGATGAGGCCACAGCCCTTGAGGAAAATGCCCGTGAAAAATTATATCAGGAATTTTCCGGTATGATGGAGCAGATCCGCAGGGAAGAATTTACCCCTGTTATTGTATACAAAGGAGATGAACCTGTAGAATACGGCGTTTTTCCTTTTGCTCAGTATGGAGAAGGCTTCTCCAGCCAGACGTATGAATCCGTTTCCGAGATGCTGGAAACCTACTACGCTTCCCGTGACGTGATCACCCGCATCCGCCAGAAATCCGCGGACCTTCGCAAGATCGTCCAGACCGCCCTTGACCGCAACCGCAAGAAGCTAAGTATTCAGCAGAAGCAGATGAAGGACACAGAGAAAAAGGACAAGTACAAGATCTACGGCGAGCTGATCAACGCCTACGGCTACGGCCTGGAAGAAGGATGCAAATCCTTTAAAGCTGTAAACTATTATAATGGAGAGGAAATCACCATTCCCCTTGACCCTACCCTCACTCCCCAGGAGAATTCCAAAAAATACTTCGACCGCTACGGCAAGCTGAAGCGTACCCAGGAAGCCCTGGAGGTTCAGATTGCAGACACAGCCAGCGAGATCGAGCATCTGGAATCCATTTCCAATGCCCTTGATATTGCCACTGAGGAAAGCGACCTTTCCCAGATCAAGGAAGAGCTGATGGAGTACGGCTACGTGAAACGCCATTACGGAAACAAAAAAGGCGCCAAAATGCAGGTGAAGTCCAAGCCCTTCCACTATGTTTCCAGCGATGGCTACGATATTTATGTAGGCAAAAACAACTACCAGAACGACGAGCTTACCTTCAAGTTCGCCACAGGAAACGACTGGTGGTTCCACGCCAAAAAAATGCCCGGTTCCCACGTCGTAGTAAAAACCAAAGACGGCACCCTGCCGGACCGCACCTTCGAGGAAGCAGGCAATCTTGCCGCCTACTATTCCAAGGGACGCACTGCCCCCAAGGTGGAAATTGACTATCTTCAGAAAAAAAATGTGAAAAAGCCAGCCGGAGCCAAGCCTGGATTTGTGGTTTATTACACCAACTATTCTTTGATGGCTTCCCCGGATATTACAGGAATCGAGCAATTATCCTAACCGCGGCAAATGCAGATTTTATTTTGCGGCAAACCGGAATGTTTGCTGCACAACATACATTATTCTAAGAACAGGAGCAACCTATGAGTATTTTAAACGTTGAACACCTTACCCACGGCTTTGGCGACAGAGCTATTTTTCAGGATGTGTCCTTCCGCCTTCTCAAAGGAGAGCACATCGGCCTGGTAGGCGCCAACGGAGAAGGCAAATCCACCTTCTTCAACATTGTAACTGACAAATTAATGCCGGATGAGGGCAAGATCCAATGGGCAAAGAATGTCCGGGTAGGCTATCTGGACCAGCACTCTGTCCTTTCCCAGGGCATGACCATCCGCGATGTGCTGAAATCCGCTTTTTCCTGGCTTTTCGAGCTGGAAGAGCGAATGAATACCATCTGCGATTCTCTTGGAGAAGCTTCCCCAGAGGAAATGGAAGCTCTTATGGAGGAGCTTGGAACCATTCAGGATACTATGACCATGCACGATTTTTACATAATCGACTCTAAGGTGGAGGAGGTTGCCCGTGCACTTGGGCTTCTGGATCTGGGGCTTGACCGTGATGTTACAGATTTAAGCGGTGGTCAGCGTACCAAGGTTCTTCTTGCCAAGCTTCTTCTTGAGAAACCGGACATCCTTCTTCTGGACGAGCCCACCAACTATCTGGACGAAGAGCACATTGCCTGGCTGAAGCGTTATCTTCAGGAATATGAGAATGCTTTTATCCTCATCTCCCATGATATTCCGTTTTTGAACGATGTTATCAACATTGTTTACCATATGGAAAACCAGGAGCTGAACCGCTACGTAGGCGACTATGACCACTTCCAGGAGGTTTACGAGGTAAAAAAATCCCAGCTGGAGGCAGCTTACCGCCGCCAGCAGCAGGAAATCAGTGAGCTGAAGGATTTTGTTGCCAGAAACAAGGCTCGTGTTGCCACCCGAAATATGGCAATGTCCAGACAGAAAAAGCTGGACAAAATGGATGTGATCGAGCTTGCAGCTGAGAAGCCGAAGCCGGAATTTCATTTTAAACAGGGACGTACCCCTGGCAAATATATTTTTGAGACCAAGGATCTGGTAATCGGATACGATGAGCCCCTTTCCCGCCCTCTTACGCTTTCCATGGAAAGAGGTCAGAAAATTGCCCTGGTAGGTGCTAATGGAATCGGAAAAACCACTCTTCTGAAAAGTATCCTCGGACTAATCCCTGCACTGAAGGGAACCAGAGAATTAGGAGATAATCTTCAGATCGGTTATTTTGAGCAAGAAGTAAAGGGCGACAATAAAACCACCTGTATTGATGAGATCTGGGCCGAATTTCCATCCTACACCCAGTACGAAGTGCGCTCCGCACTTGCAAAATGCGGACTTACCACCAAGCACATTGAAAGTCAGGTCCGGGTACTCAGCGGCGGTGAGCAGGCCAAGGTGCGCCTGTGCAAGCTGGTAAACAAAGAGACCAACGTACTTCTTCTGGATGAGCCTACCAACCATCTGGATGTGGACGCAAAGGATGCGTTGAAGGAAGCGCTGAAAGAATACAGAGGAAGCGTTCTTCTTATCTGCCACGAACCGGAGTTTTACCAGGATGTGGTTTCCCAGGTGTGGGACTGCAGTAAGTGGACCACGAAAGTACTTTAATTTAAAACGGACATGTCACCTAACAGCGACATCACCATATATGAAAGTCAGCTGCTTGGCGCCTATGGGCGCTCCCACAGCTGCCAACCACATTCGTAATCCAGACTATCGCCCTACTTACTCATACGGTCTAGAGCCTGTTTGAAAAAGGCTCTAGAATATCCGATATCCAAAAATTCGCTCATGCAAGCATGGCTCATTCTTGGCTGCCGTCTGGGACTTTCATAATAAAAAAACGCCAGAGAGTTTGATTTCTAGGGTTCACCCAAACTCTCCGGCGTTTTTTAAATACCAGGGTTAAAAACTCAAAAAGCCGTTTGTACTTGCACAATAAGGTTTTGAATTAGGGGCAAAAATTTTGCCCCTAACCTCCATTTTTATTCAGCATCAGCAGCAACCTTGCTTGCTCTTGCCTCGATTTCCTTCTGCTGGATATCTCCAGGTGCCTGCTCATAGCGTGCAAACTCATAGGAGAAGTCTCCGCTTCCGCCTGTCATGGAGCGAAGATCTGTGGAATATCCGTAAATCTCAAGAAGCGGCACATCGGCTTCAATGATAGTATTTCCATTGTGATCCGGATTCATGCCAAGGACACGGCCACGGCGTTTATTCAGATCGCCCATAACGTCACCGGTATATTTGTCCGGAACAGTAACCTTCATGGAAACGATTGGCTCAAGGAGTACAGGAGATGCGTCCATAAAGCCTTTCTTAAATGCCAGAATAGTTGCCATCTTAAATGCCATCTCAGAGGAATCTACCGGATGATAGGATCCGTCATAAAGAGTAGCCTTCACACCTACTACCGGATATGCAGCCAGAGGTCCCTTCTGAACGCATTCCTGGAGTCCCTTCTCAACTGCCGGGAAGTAGTTCTTCGGAACTGCACCGCCAACTACAACCTGCTCAAATACATATGGAGTCTCCATATCACCGGACGGCTCAAAGCGCATCTTAACATGACCATACTGTCCATGTCCACCGGACTGTTTCTTATGCTTTCCTTCTACATCAGAATTCTTGCGAATAGTCTCACGGAACGGAACCTTCGGTTTAGAAAGCTCCACGTCTACTTTATAGCGATCCTTCAGCATGCTGACAACAACGTCAAGATGCTGGTCGCCCATGCCATAAATAAGGCTCTGGCGATTCGCACCGTCATTCTCAACGCGGACAGTCTTATCCTCGCTCATGATCTTGGACAGAGCCTGGGAAATCTTATCCTCATCACCTTTATTTACAGCCTTAAATCTCTTATAGGTATAAGGTGTGGAAAGGATTGCCTTCGGATAAAGCACCGGATTGGCTTTGCCAGCAAGGCTGTCGCCAGTCTGAACGCTTACCAGCTTGGCAATGGCGCCGATATCACCTGCATGGAGTTCCGGAACCTCGATCGGCTTGGAACCCTGAAGAACATATAATTTGTTCAGGCGCTCCTCTGTACCTTTCTCCACATTGAGAAGGGTATCATCGGATTTGATAACACCGGAGCAAACCTTGATCAGGGAATATTTGCCAAGGAATGGATCCACGATGGATTTCCATACATATGCAGATTTCGCTTTGGCGAAGTCGTAATTTGCTTCAAAAATTTCATTGGTTTTCTGGGAAATACCGTTGCAAGAACGTTTGTCCGGGCTTGGGAAATATCCGCAGATATCATCCAGCAAGTTGGATACGCCGCGAAGATTGATCGGGGATCCCATGCATACCGGAACAATGCTTGCTTCCTGAATATTGGCTGCAAGTGCTGCGGAAACCTCTGTTACAGAGAATTCATCTCCCTCAAAGTAACGATCCATGAATTCCTCGCTGGTCTCTGCTACAGATTCCATCAGGATATCATGATATTTCTCAAGGTACTCATCCAGGTAAGAAGGAATCGCACATTCTTCCTTCTGTCCCTTGTCAATATATTTTCTTCCGGCCTGCTTCACAACGTTTACATATCCCACAAACTTGCCGTCCTCACGAATTGGGAAATGAAGCGGAGCAATCTTCTTGCCGTAAAGCTCAGTAAGCTGATCTACTACCTTACGATAGCTGACATCGTCCACGTCCATATCGGTAACGAAAATCATACGCGGAAGTTTGTACTTCTCGCACAGATTCCATGCCTTCTGGGTACCAACCTGTACGCCGGCTTTACCAGATACTACGATGATTGCTGCGTCTGCAGCGCTGACAGCTTCCTCGACCTCTCCTACGAAATCAAAATATCCGGGAGTGTCCAGAATGTTTACCTTGTTCTTCTGCCACGGGACCGGAATCACAGATGTAGTAATGGAAAAGTGTCGTTTGATCTCTTCTTTATCATAATCACTGACAGTGTTGCCATCTTCCACTTTGCCTAAACGGTTGGTCAAGCCTGCCAGATATGCCATTGCTTCTGCCAGAGTTGTCTTGCCAGCCCCACCGTGACCTAATAGGACTACATTTCTGATTCGGTCAGTTCTAAAAACGTCCATATGTAATACCTCCCTGTTTGTCTGATATGTTCATATTTTACTAAATATTCAGAAGAATTTCAAGTATTTTCTGGGATTTTGACGGTCTTTTTTCAAAAAAGTTTAGATTATTTTGTCATTTTCGTGGGAATTGACAATTTGCAAGGAATCTCGTACAATGACAGAAGGTAATTTCTTATTTAAAACGCGGGTAATATTCCGCGAGGTATTTTTTGTGAACAAAATTCACGAAAAATCCGAGACTAGCAGCGCGAAATCATGCCTGCATGATTTCTGTGCATCGCGAAGCGCGTTACTGTGAACAAAGTGAACTGTAACGTTTCTCACTTTAACGAAGGAAAGGAAACGATATTATAATGAAGACAATCGGTTTTATCGGTCTTGGTCTGATCGGCGGTTCCATCGCCAAAGCCATCCGGAAGTACCATCCGGACTACCACATTCTGGCCTATAACCGCAGCAAGGAAGCACTTGCCTCTGCACTTAGCAGCGGCATTATAGATGGTGTCTGCGAGGAAATGAAGGATCCAAGGTTTGGAACCTGTGACTATGTATTTCTTTGCGCACCAGTAGAAATCAATCTGGAATGCCTGGCATACTTAAAGGAGATCCGTCAGGACGGATGCATCATTACAGATGTGGGAAGCGTAAAGGGAATCATCCACCAGAAGGTTGAGGAACTTGGAATGACAGACTGCTTCATCGGCGGTCATCCAATGGCTGGTTCTGAGAAAATCGGATTCGACCATTCCAATGAGCGCATTCTGGAGAACGCTTACTATATTCTTACTCCAGGCGGCGAAGTTGGGCTGGAATATATTGGAGATTTCACAGAGCTGATCCGCTCCCTTGGGGCCATTCCTATGGTGCTCACTGCAGAGGAGCACGATTTCATCACTGCAGGTGTGAGCCATCTGCCCCACATTATCGCATCTGCGCTTGTCAATCTTGTGAAAACACTGGACAATGACGCGGAATATATGAAAACCATCGCAGCCGGCGGCTTCCGGGACATTACAAGGATCGCTTCCTCTTCTCCTGTAATGTGGCAGCAGATCTGCATGGAAAATCACGAGAACATTTCCAATGTTCTGGATGACTACATCCGCATGCTGATCCAGATCCGCTGTTCCATTGACAACTGCGCTTCTGACGGCAGGGAAGCAGACGCCATTTACCAGATGTTTGCAAGCTCCAGGGATTACCGTGACTCCATCGATGTGGTAGATAATGGACCCATCCGCAAGGCTTATGTGCTTTATCTGGATATTGCAGATGAGGCCGGTGGAATTGCTACCATCGCAACCATTCTTGCTATGGACAAGATCAGTATCAAGAATATCGGCATCATCCACAACCGTGAATTTGAACAGGGCGTTCTGAAAATCGAATTTTATGAGGAAGACGCCATGGAGCGGGCAATTGCACTTTTGAAGAAGCGCAATTATATCGTTTATGAACGATAATCTGTGCCCCAGCGGTTGTTTATAAAGGATACATTACAATCAATTTTTCAAACAAACACTGTATCAGTACAGTAAATATGAAGTAACCGCCATATTGACTCGTCTAATTCTTCTATGGCAGATACTCCATTTTGCTGTATTAGACTTTTCATTTAAGGAACGATTATTATGGAAATAAAAAAATTAACCAATCTCCACGGCGAGATTACCGTCCCAGGCGACAAATCCATCTCCCACCGTGCTGTCATGTTCGGTTCCCTTGCCAAAGGGACCACCCGCATCACCCATTTTCTGGAAGGAGCGGACTGCCTTTCCACCATCTCCTGTTTCCGCAAAATGGGCATCGACATCGAGAACAACAACGGCGAAATCCTGGTCCACGGAAAAGGACTTCGCGGACTTTCTTCCCCAACTGACATCTTAGATGTAGGAAACAGCGGCACCACAACCCGCCTGATTTCCGGTATCCTTGCAGGACAGAATTTTGTATCCGAACTGACCGGAGACGACTCCATCCAGAGCCGCCCTATGAAACGGATTATGACTCCCCTTCTTTCCATGGGAGCCGACATCACCAGCATAAAAGGAAACAACTGCGTTCCCCTTCGGATTGCCGGACACCCGCTGAAAGCCATTCACTACGATTCTCCGGTTGCTTCTGCCCAGGTGAAATCCTGTGTGCTTCTGGCAGGCATGTACAGTGACGGCGTTACCAGCGTCACAGAGCCCGTCCTTTCCAGAAACCACACGGAGATCATGCTGAATTATTTCGGCGCACAGGTAACCTCTGAGGGAACCACCGCTTCCATTGTTCCGGAACCTTCTCTTCATGCAAGGGAAATCACTGTACCAGGCGATATTTCTTCTGCCGCTTACTTTATTGCAGCAGGCCTTCTGGTTCCAGGAAGCGAGATCCTTCTGAAAAACGTGGGGATCAACCCTACCAGAGACGGGCTTCTCCGCGTCTGCAAAGACATGGGCGCTGACATTACCATGCTGAATGTGAATATGGACGGCGAGCCAACTGCGGACCTTCTGGTACGCACCAGTTCGCTTCACGGTACCACTGTAGGAGGCGAAATTATCCCTACTTTGATCGACGAGATCCCGATGATCGCGGTTATGGCGGCTTTCGCAGAGGGAACCACCATCATCAAGGATGCCAAGGAGCTTAAGGTAAAAGAATCCGACCGTATTCTGGTTATGGCAGAGAATCTCTCCCGCATGGGTGCTGACATCACCCCGACAGAGGACGGCATGATCATTCATGGCGGCAAGCCGCTGCACGGCGCCGTGATTGATTCTTATCTGGATCACCGTGTCGCCATGTCATTTGCCATCGCCGGACTCCTCTGCGACGGTCCGCTTTCCATTAAAGGTGGCGACTGTGTGAAGATTTCCTATCCGGAATTTTATGAAGATCTGTATCGTTTAGGCGAATAACCCTTCCCTCCTCTTAGGTTACCATAGCGATCTGAGGCAAGTGAATTAAGCAAAAATAATAAAAGCCGAAATTTTCCTGAAAAGCATCTGTATGGAGTTTCGGCTTTCTTTTATGCAATATCTTTTTTCTTCAAATCTCCTTTCTCAAAATGGGTAAAATCTGGCTGTTTGTTCGGTTAATGACCTTTCTTTTTTCAAATATTTTCTCTTTGAGATGGTTGTTTTTCCGCCTCATTCTGTTAAATAATAATCAATGTTAGTTTGATGCAATCGTCTTTTTCACTATATAATTCTTCTGTTTTTCTAATTTCATTATGTATTTTTCACATTTTATCATGTATTTATTTGTGCACAATTTTAAAATTCGTTTTATTCCGATTTTTATATTGATATTTTTTTAACACATTCGACGAAGTTGAAAAACTTCCTGTTTTCCCCTTTTTTTCCTGGAAAAAATAACGTATAATCTCACTGTAAGTTGAGGAACACTAAAAGACAAACAAAACGAACCGAGATCAGCCCAGACAAAAGAGCGGCTGGTACAAAGAAAGGAGCCAGAAATAATGAAAATTTTATTTTACGGAACCAAAAATTATGACGAGCAGTTTTTTGACAAACTTCTGCCTGAATTCCCAGGTATTGAAATTAAATTTATCGAAGCGAATATCCACGAAGAGACCGCTTCTCTTGCAAAGGGCTATGAAGCCATCTGTGCATTTGTAAATGCGGATCTGAGTACGAAAGTTATAGAAGAGTTACATCAGCAGGGCGTGAAACTAATCCTTATGCGCTGCGCAGGTTACAACAACGTCGATCTGAAAACAGCACAGAAATACGGTATCAAGGTTCTGCGTGTACCGGGTTATTCTCCGGAAGCAGTTGCAGAGCATGCAATGGCGCTTGCCCTTACTGCCAACCGTCACACTCACAAGGCGTACATCAAATGCCGTGAGAATAACTTTACCTTAAATGGTCTTATGGGCGTGAACCTTTATAAGAAAACAGCTGGAATCATCGGTACCGGAAAGATCGGACAGGCTATGGCAAGAATCTGCAAGGGATTTGGAATGCGCGTCATCGCTTATGATCTTTTCCCGAATAAGAACCTTGATTTCCTGGAGTATGTTTCCCTGGACGAGCTGCTTGCTACCAGTGATCTGATCAGCCTCCACTGCCCGCTTACCGATGAGACCAAGCATATCATCAATGAGAAAACAATTGCGCAGATGAAGGATGGCGTGATTCTTGTGAATACTTCCCGCGGCGGCCTGATCAAGACAGAGGATCTGATTTCCGGCATCCGCGATCACAAGTTCTTCGCAGTTGGACTGGACGTTTACGAGGAGGAATCTGATTATGTATTCGAGGATCTGTCCGAGAGCATTATGCAGACTTCCCTGATCCAGCGTCTCCTCTCTTTCCCGAACGTCACCATGACCTCCCACCAGGGATTCTTCACCGAAGAAGCCCTCACCAACATCGCCGAGACCACCATGGAAAATGCGCGTGCTTACATGAACGGAGAAGAACTGAAGAACGAAGTACTTTCATAAGCAGCGCCTCTGTTATTTCAATAAAATAAATGAAAGGTATTTCAAGGCAGAAAGCGTTTGAAATACCTTTTTTGTTTCTTTATAGTAAAAAGCACCACCAGTTGAAGCAACGATTTTTACATCAGCCATACATTTTATCGAATAAGCCAGCTATAATCCTTACGGAAATCAAGAATATAATCCACATACACCGCATGATCTTTGATTTGATAAAGAACTAGATACCACTTTTCCACGAACATCTTATGATATTTATTCGGTGGTATATAAGATTCTTCAAAGAACGGAAAGCGCTGAGACATACGCTCTAAGGAGCGCATCGCTGTGATCAGTTCTTTCTTTTTGGCCGCAGCAGCTTCTTTATTGACCTGTGTCATAAAACGGAAGTGCACTCCCAACATTTGCTTTGCTCTATCAGAAACAATCACCTTATATTTCTTATCTGCCATACACTATACCTCGTCAATCACATCATCAAGGTATGCATCCAGTTCATCAAGAGTACATCCGCTTCTTCCTGCTATTCTGTCTTCCTCAACAGCAAGCAGTTCCTCCCTTAGTTTTAGCATCTTTTCCCAACGGTTGTAAGTTTCAATATCCATAACCACCAAGTCACCTTCACCATTCTTGGTCAGGAATATGGGTTCTTCTGTTTTGCGGCACATATCAGCAATCTCGTTGTAATTTTGGCGAATCGCTGCAGACGGACGAATATTCATATTGACACCTCCTTGGAATCATTGAGATAGTAATATTCTATCTATATTATACTTATCTCATACAACGAAGTCAATGTTTTCAAAAAATTTGCAATTACAAGTTTTCTACATTATTCCGCATATTTCGCCCGTAATAGCGCAATCTCCCTTGTCCAGCCCTCGTCATCATTGGGTGTTTCCAGAATAAATGGTCTGCCTTCCAGGGCGGGGTGGCGGATGACACGGACCAGGGCGTCGAGACCGATCTGGCCTTCGCCGATTTTGGCGTGGCGGTCTTTGTGGCTGCCAAGGCCGTTCATACTATCGTTCAGATGAATTGCTTTCAGACGTTCGAGGCCGATGATACGGTCGAACTCATTCAGCACACCATCCAGATCATTCACAATATCATAGCCGCCATCCCATACATGACAGGTATCCAAACAGACACCCAGCTTGTCTTTCTTCTCCACCAGATCCATAATGGCCCGAAGCTCCTCAAAACGGCTTCCCACCTCAGATCCTTTCCCGGACATGGTTTCAAGAAGAACGGTTGTGGTCTGCTCCTTTGTAAGAACTGCATTCAGTACCTCCGCAATCTTCTGGATTCCAACCTCGATTCCCTGTCCCACATGGCTTCCCGGGTGGAAATTATAGTAATTTCCAGGGGTAAATTCCATGCGCTTCAGATCATCCGCAAAAGTCTCCTTTGCAAACTCTCTCAGATTCTCCTTCACCGCACAGGCATTCAAAGTATAAGGGGCATGAGCCACTATTTTCCCAAATTCATGCTCCCTGGCAAGCTCCAGAAACTTTGCCACATCCGCCGGATCAATAGCCTTGGCATTTCCCCCTCTTGGATTTCTTGTAAAAAACGCGAATGTATTCCCGCCGTTTTTCACCATCTGCCGCCCCATGGCAGCGTATCCTTTAGAAGAAGATGTATGATTTCCTATATATAACATATGCTTTTTCCCTTTCTGCAAATATCCTCCATTGTTCCTGTACACTTTGCGCCAAAACCCCCGCGGAACATTACCAATGAACAGTCACCTTATTGGTTACTGTTCACTCCGTGCCCAGTAACACGCTTCGCGATGCACAAAAATCATGCAAAGCATGATTTCGCGCCGCAGTTCTCGGGTTTTCTGTGAACTTTGTTCACAAAAAACACCTCGCGGAACATTACCAGTGAACAGTCACCTTATTGTACCATTTCTCCCTTCTTTTTCAAGAAATTTATTGACGAAATCTCTTTTTCTTCTTATACTATTGAAAGGTGTGTTCATCTGTAAAAACACGTTCGTCCCACATTTTTACAGAGTTCATTCATACAAAAAGAGGAAGGAAATCGATATGAAAGAACGTGAAAAATTCTCATCCCGGCTGGGATTTATCCTGATCTCAGCCGGCTGCGCCATCGGCATCGGTAATGTATGGCGCTTCCCTTACATCACAGGCCAGTACGGCGGTGCTGCCTTCGTACTGATCTATCTTCTGTTCCTGGTAATCCTGGGACTGCCCATCATGGTTATGGAATTTGCAGTCGGCCGCGCAAGCCGCAAATCCGCTGCCAGAAGCTTCCATCTCCTTGAGCCCAAAGGCACCAAATGGCACCTTTACAGCTACGGTGCCATGCTCGGCAACTACATGCTGATGATGTTCTACACCACAGTAGGCGGCTGGATGCTTGCATACTTTTTCAAAATAGCAAGCGGAACCTTCACAGGTCTTGACACAGACGGTGTCGGAAATGTCTTTAACACCCTGCTTTCCAATCCAGGGGAAATGACCTTCTGGATGGTAGTCGTAACCGCTTTTGGCTTTGGCACCTGCTGCATGGGACTGCAGAAAGGCGTTGAGCGTATTACCAAAGTTATGATGGTTTGTCTTCTTACCATTATGGTAGTCCTCTGTATCAAGAGCTGTACCCTTCCAGGGGCAATCGAAGGCATTAAGTTCTACCTGCTTCCGGACTTTGGCCGTCTGAAAGAAAACGGACTGCTCTCCGGTATCTACGCTGCTATGGGACAGGCATTCTTCACCCTGAGCCTTGGAATCGGTGCTATGGCGATCTTCGGAAGCTACATCGACAAAGAACGCAGCCTTATGGGCGAATCCATCCAGATCGGAATTCTGGATACCTTCGTAGCGCTGATGGCCGGCCTTATTATTTTCCCGGCATGCTTCGCTTACAACGTAAGTCCTACACAGGGTGTTGGACTTGTGTTCGTAACACTGCCCAACATGTTCAACCAGATGATGGGAGGACGCTTCTGGGGCGCATTGTTCTTTATTTTCATGACATTTGCGGCTCTTTCCACCATCATTGCCGTATTTGAAAATATCTTAAGCTTTGCCATGGATCTGTGGGGATGGAGCCGTAAAAAAGCCGTTGCTGTAAACGGTATCGCCATTTTCATTCTGTCCATGCCATGCGTGCTTGGATTCAATGTATGGAGCGGTTTTCAGCCGCTTGGCGCAGGAAGCACCATTCAGGACCTGGAGGACTTCATTATCTCCAACAACCTGCTTCCCCTTGGAAGCCTTGTTTACCTGCTGTTCTGCGTTACCCGCTATGGATGGGGATGGGACAACTTCATCAAAGAGGCGGATCTTGGAAACGGTGTTAAATTTCCAAAATGGGCACGTCCATATCTCACCTATGTACTGCCGCTTATCGTTCTGTTGATTTTCGTAATGGGTTATTACGATAAGTTCTTCAGATAAAATACCCGCAAAATACCATACCCAACAGGGCAAAAATTCACCGGACTATTTTACAGAAACCTTTGGATTTTTGCCCTTCTGACTATCCAGCGACCTTTTTACACAGTTTCCGGTTCACACCAAATACCAGATAAGGATAAACGTATGCAAAAGAAAAAGAATTTATACAGAAAATCCAGATATTATCGTCGGCGTCAGCAGCTGCTGCGGAGAATTTATGCAGCCATTGGCGGCGTTTTGCTGCTGGTCGTAATCGTTCTGATCGTACGCGGCTGCATGTCCAGACAGGCTAAGACCGCTGATTCTTCCAATGTCAAAAACGAATCCGCTGCAAACGCTGACACCACTTCCGATACCCAAGCTGCCGCTTCGAGTACTGCTGATAGTGAAGCTTCCGCGAACGGAGAAAGCGAGAATTCAGATTCCGCAGCTGGAACGGCCAAAGCCTCCCACGACACCCCTGTTACCCTCACCGTCAGCGTGGTTGGTGACTGCACCCTTGGCACAGATGAAAATTTCGATTACGATACCAGCCTGAACGCATATTTCGAAAGCTATGGAAAGGAATATTTTTTCCAGAATGTAAAAAGCATTTTCGAGGCCGATGACCTGACTATCGCCAACAACGAGGGAACCTTCACCGAAAGCTATGACCGCGAGGACAAAACCTTCGCCTTCAAGGCCCCTGCTTCCTTTTCCGGAATTTACTCCTGCAGCTCTGTGGAAGCGGTAAATACAGCCAACAACCACAGCCATGATTACGGCGAGCAGAGCTTCCAGGACACTATGGACGCACTGGACGCCGAAGGAATCGTTCACTTTGGCTATGATGAAACTGCTGTTATGGACGTAAAAGGGGTGAAAGTCGGTCTTATAGGAATTTATGAGCTAAACGACCACCTGGAGCGTAAACAGCAGCTGGAGGACAATATTAATAAGGTAAAAGATGAGGGCGCCGAACTGGTTATCGTCATTTTCCACTGGGGAAATGAAAAAGAAACCGTTCCGGATTCCAACCAGACCACCCTGGGCAGACTTGCCATCGACCTTGGAGCCGACCTGGTATGCGGTCATCATCCTCATGTGCTTCAAGGCGTTGAGGAGTACAAGGGCAAAAATATTGTGTACAGCCTTGGAAACTTCTGCTTCGGCGGCAATTCCTCCCCAAGCGACATGGACACCATGATTTTCCAGCAGACCTTCACTATCACAAATGATGGCGTGCAGGATGATAACGTAACCAACATCATCCCCTGCTCCATCTCCTCTGCCTCTGACTACAACAACTATCAGCCCACTCCCGCAGAAGGCGACGAGAAAACCCGAATCATGGAAAAAATCCAGGAAAGAAGCTCCTGGATTGATACAGAAAATACATATTGAAAATATAAACTACGTATGCTATAATATAGCTAAACAACAAAGACCAAAAGCCATATGTAACAGCAAAAGACCCCAGAGTTGCAGCTCTGGGGTCTTATTCCGTTTTGGAGTGGTGGCTTAATCCACAGGCTAGTTACCGACTACTTATCACCGTCTAACCATTTGATGATATAGTGACACACTACACCAGCCGCGACGGCAGCAACAAACGACCAAAATATTTCCATATGTAACACCTCCCTTCCTTACCTGTCTAGGAGGCGGTAACATATAAATTATACTTTAAGAACCGTTTTTTGTCTACCTATAAAAAATTATATTTTTTTAAAGTATCAACATCGCATCTCCAAAGGAGAAGAACCGATACCTCTCCTGCACTGCCACTTCATAGGCATGCATAATATTCTCTTTCCCAGCCAGAGCGGACACCAGCATAACCAGGGTAGATTCCGGCAGGTGGAAATTGGTGATCAGGCCATCGATCATCTTGAATTTGTAGCCTGGATAGATGAAAATCTCGGTCCAGCCACTTCCAGACTTCAGGATTCCATCCTCTCCTGTGGCAGATTCCAGTGTACGGCAGCTGGTAGTTCCAACTGCGATCACGCGGCCGCCGTTTTTCTTGGTGTCGTTGATCAGCTTCGCCTGATCCTCATCTACAATGTAGAATTCAGAATGCATGTGATGCTGCTCCACATCATCCACCTTCACCGGGCGGAAGGTTCCAAGTCCTACGTGAAGGGTAACATGGGCAATGTTTACCCCTTTTGCCTTCACCTGTTCCAGCAGTTCTTTGGTGAAATGCAGTCCTGCTGTAGGCGCTGCCGCAGAGCCCTCATGCTTAGCATAAACGGTCTGGTAACGGTTCTTATCCTTTAATTTATGAGTAATATAAGGAGGCAGCGGCATCTCGCCAAGCTGATCCAGAATCTCCTCAAAAATCCCTTCATAATGGAACTGGATCAGGCGGTTGCCCTCGTCAACCACATCAATGATCTCGCCCTTCAAAATGCCATCACCAAATGTGATCTTCGCACCTGGACGAGCCTTTTTGCCAGGCTTCACCAGACACTCCCAGATATCATTCTCCCTTCTTTTCAGAAGAAGGATCTCGATCACGGCACCAGTCTCTTCCTTGTGTCCGTAAAGTCTTGCCGGAATTACCTTGGTATCGTTAATCACCAAAGTATCTCCCTTATTCAAATAGTCCAGTATATCCCTGAAATGGCGATGTTCAATGCTTCCATCTGCCATAGAAAGATGCATAAGTCTGGAAGAACTTCTATCCTCCAGCGGATCCTGGGCAATCAGCTCCTGGGGGAGCTCATAGTAAAAATCAGATGTTCTCATCTTTGGATTCCTCCTCTTTCCACTGCTTTTTCAGCTGCCGCACAAAATTCCATTCTTTGTTGGTAAGGTCTGCCTTTTTCAGCAGATCCGGGCGTCTTTTCGCAGTACGGATAATGGACTGCTCTCTGCGCCACTTCTCTATATTTGCATGATGACCGGACATGAGAACCTCCGGAACCTTTTTCCCATGCCACTCTTCCGGCCGGCTGTACTGGGGATATTCCAGAAGATTTCCTGCGAAAGACTCTGTCTCGCCAGATTCCTGGTTGCTGAGCACCCCCGGAACCATACGGGAAATGGAATCCATCATAACCATGGCCGGAAGCTCCCCGCCTGTAAGCACATAGTCTCCAATGGACACATAATCCGTCACAATTTCCTCCAGAACTCTCTCATCGATTCCCTCATAATGACCGCAGAGGAAAACAAGGTCCTCCTCTTTCGCCATATCCCGTGCCATCTGCTGGTTAAACACCTGTCCCTGGGGCGTGAGATAAACCACTCTGGGGCGTTTCCCTGCCTTTTGGGCAATAGCCTCATAGGCCAGGTAAACCGGCTCGGCCTGCATCAGCATTCCTGCTCCGCCGCCGTAAGTATAATCATCCACCTTCTGATGCTTGTTAAAAGCATAATCCCGGATGTTCACCGCTTCTACAGAGAGAATCCCTGCGTTAATGGCACGGCCTGTAATGCTGGTGTTCATTCCATTCTGGATCATTTCCGGAAAAAGGGTCAAAACATGGAAATTCATTTACAAAAGTCCTTTCATCAAATGTACAGTCATCACATTTTTCTCCAGATCCACGTCAAGGATACACTCCTTGATCGCCGGAAGAAGTACTTCCTGATGGTCCGGAAGCTCTACTACGTAAACATCATTGGCGCCAGTCTCCATAACATCCTTCAGGGTTCCGAAATGTGTATTGTCCTCCAGAACCACTTCCATGCCGATCAGATCGCCAATATAATATTCGTCCTCATCCAATTCCTGCGCTTCCTCACGGGGAACCCACAGGTCTCTGCCTTTGTACATTTCAATATCATTTATGTTATCGATCCCGTTAAATTTCAGGATCACAAGATTCTTAAAAAACTTCACATTCCGGATTTCCAGCTTCTTCATCTCTCTGCCGGCATCCAGAAGCACATATTCAAGATCCAGGAAGCGCTCCGGATCAGTGGTAGGAAATACCTTCACTTCCCCTCTTACGCCATGAGTGGTTGTAATTACTCCAACCTTTAATAAATCTTCCATTCAAAACTCCTCTGCATAACTGAATAATGGAAAGCCAGTTCTTCTTAATTGCTGTAACAGACTTCCAATGTAAAAACAGGAGCCATGTTTCCACAGCTCCTGCACCATTATATCTTGCTTATCATTGCAGAATATCTACAATCACTTTTTTGCTGCTTTTGGAAGAAGCCGCTTTTACTACGGTACGGATTGCCTTGGCGATTCTGCCCTGACGTCCGATCACCTTACCCATATCAGATGGTCCTACCTTCAGCTCAATGACAACTGCGTCATCCTTTTCTGTTTCGGTAACGACTACTTCGTCCGGATTTTCAACAAGAGATTTTGCAATTACTTCTACTAATTCCTTCATTACACACCTCCCTGATCTGTCCTAGAGCATATCAAAAGGCTCTAATCTGGACGTTACAGAAATACCCCCTGAGAGATACTTCTTATTTCTCGATTCCGGCCTGTTTGAGGATCTTAGCAACAACTTCTGTAGGCTGAGCACCGTTTGCAAGCCATTTCTTAGCTGCTTCTTCGTCAACTTTGCATACGCTTGGCTCCTGGTTCGGATCGTATGTTCCGATCTCCTCGATACATCTTCCGTCACGTTTGCTGCGGGAATCTGCAACAACGATTCTATAGTAAGGTGCTTTCTTCTGTCCCATTCTTCTTAATCTGATCTTTACTGCCATTTTAATTTTCCTCCAGTTGATTTCTCTTTATTAGTTTAATTTAGTTTGTTTATCTAAAAGGGAAGCTTAAAGCCGCCTCTTTTACCACCCATTTTGCCGTTCATCATGCCCGGCATCTGCTTCATCATCTTCTTGCTCTGCTCGAACTGCTTCACAAGGCGATTGACTTCTGCAACATCCACACCTGCGCCTCTTGCAATGCGGTTCTTGCGGGAAACATTGAGGATTCCCGGATTGGAGCGCTCCTGCGGAGTCATGGAAAGGATAATGGACTTGGTTCTGTCCATTGCTTTCTCATCGATCATACTCTCCACATCCTTCATCTTGCTTCCCATACCAGGGAGCATGTTCAGGATACTGGAAATGCCGCCCATCTTATTCATCTGCTCAAGGCTGGTAAGATAGTCATTGAAATCAAAGTCCATCTTCTTCAGCTTCTTGGACATTTCCTGGGCTGCTTCCTGATCAACAGCTGCCTCCGCCTTCTCGATCAGGCTCATTACATCTCCCATACCAAGGATACGGGATGCCATTCGTTCCGGATAAAACTGCTCCAGATCGGAAAGCTTCTCTCCCATACCTACATACAGGATCGGCTTGCCGGTTACGGCTTTGATGGAAAGGGCTGCACCGCCTCGGGTGTCACCATCCATCTTGGTCAGGATCACGCCGTCGATTCCAACCTTCTCTGTGAAAGTCTGGGCTACATTGACTGCGTCCTGTCCGGTCATGGCATCAACTACAAGGATTGTAGCATCCACCTCAATATTAGACTTAATATCAGCAAGTTCCTGCATCATATCCTCATCAATATGAAGACGACCCGCTGTATCAATGATCACTACATTCTGCTGATTGGCCTTGGCATGTGCAATGGCTGCCTTGGCAATGTCCACCGGGCTCTGCTTGTCACCCATGGTAAAGACTTCTACGCCCTGCTTCTCACCATTCACCTGCAGCTGTGTGATCGCTGCGGGTCTGTATACATCACAGGCTACCAGAAGAGGTCTCTTACCCTTGGACTTGATCTTACCTGCAAGCTTGGCTGCGGTGGTGGTCTTACCAGCACCCTGGAGACCTGCCATCATAAGCACGGTAAGGTCATTGCCAGGCTTGATCGGAAGTTCTGTAGTCTCGCTTCCCATAAGATTAACCAGCTCTTCATTTACAATCTTGATGACCATCTGGCCTGGATTCAGTCCGTTCATAACGTCCTGTCCAACCGCACGTTCCTGTACAGATTTGGTGAACTGCTTCACCACTCTGAAGTTAACGTCCGCTTCAAGGAGTGCCATCTTAACTTCCTTAAGAGCGATCTTAACATCCTCTTCTGTCAGACGGCCTTTGCTTCTTAGCTTCTTGAATACATTCTGAAGTTTATCTGTCAAGCTTTCAAATGCCATGAATTATAACTCCTCTAAAATCACATTGGATATTGCCACGATATCATCCGCGTGATACCCGGATGCAAGCTCATGGATCTTCTGTACCTGTCCCCGGATATTCACAAACTTCTCAACCAGATGCAGCTTCTCTTCATATCCCTCCAGCGCCCTGTCGCAGCGTCTGACCATATCATGTACGCCCTGACGGCTGATATTCAGTTCTTCTGCAACCTCACTTAAGGAATAATCCTCCAGAACTACACTCTCGTAGATCTGCTGCTGTCTCTTCGTAAGAAGCTCTCCGTAAAAATCATAGAGCAAAGTACGTTCTACAAACTTTTCCATTCGTTATCACCTTGGGTATCATACCTTATTTCGCGGTGTGTGTCAAGTGTTTTTTCTTTACAAGTTGAATTATTTTACTTTCCATGCAAAAAATAATTTTTCTGCAGCATGTAAAAAGGCCGGGAATTGTAACTGTTTCATACCTTACAGTTGTGAACCAAAATGCATTCCAGATTTCTTCAGGAATAGCATCCCGGCACAATTCCCAGCCAAATAGTAATCGAATGATCAGTGAATCAGATTGTCGTCATCAAAGTAATTGATTCTCATGGACGCCTTTACATCCTTCAGAGTCTCAGCGGCTTTCGCCTCTGCTACCTTGCTGCCCTCTCTTAAGATGTCGTAAACATCCGGGATTCGCTGCTCCCACATTTTACGGCGCTCGCGGATCGGTCCAAGTTCTGCCTGGAGAACATTGTTCAGGAACTTCTTAACCTTCACATCTCCAAGTCCGCCTCTCTTGTAATGATCCTTCAGCTCATCCAGGTTCTGATAATCCGGAAGGAATTCCGGGAAATACTCTGGCTTGCAGAACGCATCCAGATAAATGAATACCGGGTTGCCGTCTACATTTCCAGGATCCTGAACACGAAGATGGTTCGGGTCTGTGAACATGGACATAACTTTTTTCTTCACCTCATCTGCCTCGTCAGAAAGGTAGATGCAGTTTCCAAGGGATTTGCTCATTTTGGCTTTGCCGTCAATACCTGGCAGACGCAGGCATGCCTTGTTGGAAGGAAGCACGATCTCAGGCTCTGTAAGAGTCTCACCGTATACGGTGTTGAATTTGTGCACGATTTCCTTGCACTGCTCCAGCATTGGAAGCTGATCCTCCCCAACCGGAACTGCCGTTGCGCGGAAAGCGGTAATATCTGCTGCCTGGCTGATCGGATAGCAGAAAAATCCTACCGGAATGCTGGCTTCAAAATTACGCTGCTGGATCTCAGATTTTACAGTTGGGTTACGCTGAACACGGGCTACTGTAACCAGATTCATATAATAGAAGGTAAGCTCTGTAAGTTCCGGAACCATGGACTGGATAAAAATAGTGGATTTGTCCGGGTCAATGCCGCAAGCCAGGTAATCCAGTGCAACCTGGATAATGTTCTGGCGTACTTTCTCCGGATGCTCTGCATTGTCTGTAAGAGCCTGGGCATCTGCGATCATAATATAAATCTCATCATAATTGCCGGAATTCTGCAGTTTTACACGCTCAGATAATGAGCCTACATAATGTCCGACATGAAGACGTCCTGTTGGACGGTCACCTGTCAAAATTACTTTTTTCATAGTGGGTATACTCCTTATTTTTATAAGCTTGCGCGGATCACCTTCGGTCTGCAGCCTGCAGTCTCAAGTGCCTTCACGATCTGATTCTTATGGTCTGTACCAAATGCCTCCAGAGTGATCTTCAGCTCCACAGCCGCATTACGGTTGGTGCTTACAAACTGGTTGTGATCCAGCTTGATAACATTTCCCTGATTCTCTGCGATAATGGAAGCCACACGTACCAGCTCACCTGGCTTATCCGGGATCAGAACAGATACGGTAAAGATTCTGTCACGCTGGATCAGACCATGCTGTACAACGGAAGACATGGTGATCACATCCATATTTCCGCCGCTTAAGATGGAAACGACTTTCTTGTTCTTGAAATCAAGATGACGAAGAGCTGCAACTGTCAGAAGACCGGAGTTCTCCACGATCATCTTGTGATTCTCAACCATATCAAGGAAGGCAACGATCAGCTCATCATCCTCGATGGTAATGATTCCATCCAGGTTCTCCTGGATATATGGGAAAATATGGGATCCCGGAGTCTGAACTGCAGTACCGTCAGCAATGGTATTTACGTGAGGAAGGGTTACAACCTCGCCCTTTTCCAGGGAAACTTTCATGCAGGCTGCTCCGGCTGGCTCAACACCGATAACTTTAATGTGAGGATTGAGCAACTTGGCAAGTGTGGAAACACCTGTTGCAAGTCCGCCTCCACCGATTGGTACCAGGATATAGTCTACAAGAGGAAGCTCCTGAATGATCTCCATTGCGATGGTTCCCTGACCGGTTGCAACAGCCGGATCATCAAAAGGATGGATGAAGGTATAGCCTTTTTCCTCTGCCAGGTCCAGTGCATAAGCACAGGCTTCATCGTAAACATCACCGTGAAGGATTACCTCTGCGCCGTATCCTTTGGTTCGCTCTACTTTAATAAGCGGTGTGGTGGTCGGCATTACGATCACTGCTTTCACACCATATTTATGTGCGGCATAGGCAACACCCTGTGCATGGTTTCCTGCGGAAGCTGTAATCAGCCCTTTGCTTCTCTCCTCATCGGAAAGAGTACTGATCTTGTAATAAGCTCCTCGCACCTTGTATGCGCCTGTTCTCTGCATGTTCTCCGGTTTAAAAAATACCTTATTTCCGGTCAGTTCAGAGAAATAGCTGCTTTTCACCAGCTTGGTCTCCTGGGTTACCTGCTTAACAATTTCTGCCGCTTCTTCAAAACTCTCTAATGTAAGCATTTTTTATTTTCCTCTCAATGATTTCTTAATTTTCCTCCGGGTGGATATCAAACAGCGCGTCCACAAAAGAATTCGCATCAAACTTCTGCAGATCGTCAATGCTCTCGCCCACTCCGATATACTTCACCGGAATATCCAGCTCAGACTGAATTGCAACTGCAATACCACCCTTGGCTGTGCCGTCCAGCTTGGTAAGAATGATTCCGGTTACATTTGCCACTTCCGCAAACTGTCTTGCCTGCACAAGCGCATTCTGTCCGGTAGTTCCATCCAGAACAACCAGAGTTTCCAGATAAGCCTCCGGGTACTCTTTTTCCAGAATACGGTAAATCTTGCGAAGCTCTTCCATCAGGTTCTTCTTATTATGAAGTCTTCCTGCAGTATCACAGATCAGAATATCCGCATTTCGTGCCTTGGCTGCTGCCACTGCATCATAAACAACAGATGCCGGATCTGCGCCGTCCTGGCCGCCGATGATTTCCACGCCTGCACGGTTTGCCCACTGAGTCAACTGCTCCCCTGCTGCCGCACGGAAGGTATCCGCTGCGCCAAGAATGACTTTCTTGCCCTGATCCTTCAGCATGCCTGCAAGTTTTCCAACGGAAGTTGTTTTACCAACGCCGTTTACTCCAATCACAAGGATCACGGATTTGCGGTTCTCAAATTCATACTCGGTGCTGTCCACCGTCATTTGGTCCTTGATGGTATCAATGAGAAGCTCCTTGCACTCTCTTGGATCCTTGATATTGCGGATTTTCACCTGTTCCTTCAACCGCTCCAGAATCGCTGTGGTGGCATTGATTCCAATGTCTCCCATGATCAGGATCTCTTCCAGTTCCTCATAAAAATCATCGTCTATGGTAGAATAGCCTGTGAAAAGAGAATCAAATCCTGCCACAATGTTGTCCCTTGTTTTTGTCAAGCCGCTGACAAGTCTTTTAAAAAAGCCTTTCTTTTCCTCTGCCATTTGCTCTCCTCCTTTTACTGCGTAAGCTGGTTTTCCACTAAATCTACGGAAACCAGTGCAGATACGCCTTTCTCCTGCATGGTAATACCATAAAGCCGGTCTGCGGCATTCATAGTACCACGCCTATGTGTTATTATAATAAATTGGGTGTTCTTCGTCAACTTCTGAAGATAACCCGCAAAACGACCTACGTTGGAATCATCAAGAGCTGCCTCGATCTCGTCCAGAAGACAGAAGGGAGATGGCTTCAGGTTCTGGATGGCAAAAAGAAGGGCAATGGCAGTCAGCGCCTTCTCTCCACCGGAAAGCTGCATCATATTCTGGAGCTTTTTGCCCGGAGGCTGGGAAATAATACGGATTCCAGCTTCCAGAATGTCCACATCCTCCTCAAGCTCCAGAGTACCCTTTCCTCCGCCAAACAGCTCCTTAAATGCCTTGTCAAATTCCTTCTGGATATCCTGGAATTTCTCGGTAAACTGCCTGCGCATTCCCTCATCCAGCTCCTGGATAATGTTTTCCAGCTGGGCTTCTGCTGTTTTCAGATCCTCATACTGTCCGGAAAGGAACGCGTGACGCTCGGAAATTTCCTTATATTCTTCAATGGCATTTACATTTACATTTCCAAGCTTCCGGATCTCGTCCTTTACCTGGGCAATGTCCCGCTTCATGGCGTTCAGGTCTGTAAGCTCTTCCTTTTTGTACTGAAGGGCATTGTTTGGCGTGATCTCATATTCGTTCCACATATAGGAAATCTGGGCTTCCCTGTGCTCTTCCAGCTTCTCCATCTGGCTTTTCAGACGGTAGCACTCCTTATCCAGAAGGGAAATCTTGCCGGAAAGTTCATCACGCTTTTCGAAAAAGGCTTTGTGACTGGTGTTCTTCTCATCCTTTACAGCCTGCCAGCTCTCCAACTGGGCTCTCGCCTTCGTCTCCTCTTCCCCTAAAGTTTTGATCACTGCTTCCAGGTCTTCCACAGACTGGCGCTTCTTCTGGTTCTCCTCGCTGCCAAGGGTAAGAGTCTCATGAATATCCCCTTCCTCCTGACGAAGAGCCTCCATCTCATGATTCAGACGATCCAGAGTCTCAGATGCAAAGCTTTCTTTCTGCTGTGCGGTGCTGGCTTCCAGACGAAGGGATTCCAGTTTCTTTGAAACCTCCTGCTCCTCTGTTTTCCACTCTTCCAATTCTTTCTGCCTGGTCTGGATAAAAGCTTCCAGCTCTTTTTCATCCTGCTCGGAAGCCTTCAATTCTTCTGCAATTTTATTGTGGTCTGCCTTGGCCTCCTCGATCTGGCGGCGGATCTCCATCTGTTCTCTCTGGATCTCGCCATAGCCAGCCTGGATTTCCTTTGTCTTGGCTTCCACCTGGTTCATATTCATTTTCGCAGTGTTCTGGGCAACGTACTGCTGGCGCAGCTTTTCCTGCAGATCTGCGATGGTATCACGGATTACATTACGCTTGCTTCTGTTGTCATTGATGGATTTCTGCATGTCATCCATGTCTTTTTTCAATGCTTTGACGCTGGATTCCAGTTCCTCAATCTCACGGCGGCGTCCCAGAAGGTTGCTGTTGTTCTTAAAAGAACCACCAGACATGGAACCGCCTGGATTGAAGGATTCTCCCTCTACCGTTACCATGCGCAGGCTGTGCCTGTATTTTCTTGCAATGGCAATGGCGTGGTCAATATGATCCACCACCAGAACTCTTCCCAGAAGATAGGTTGCAAGACCAGTGTATTCCGGCCCTGTTGACACCAGTTCACTGGCAAGGCCAATCACTCCCGGCTCTCTCAGCGCTTCTCTCTGGGTAAAACTGCTCTTGGTATTAATACTATTTAATGGAAGGAACGTAGCGCGTCCGAAACGGTTCTTTTTCAGAAACTCGATCATCTGCTTGGCAGTCTGCTCGTTGTCTGTGACAATGTTCTGGATGCTTCCTCCAAGAGCTGTCTCAATCGCAATCTCGTATTCCTTATTTACCTGGATCAGATCCGCCACAACACCTTTGATTCCAGGTGCACGGTCCTTCTGCTCCATGACGCGGCGGATACTGTTTCCGTATCCATCATACCGCTCTGTAATATTCTTCAAAGATTCCAGTCTGGATGCTTCCCGGTGATAGGCACTCTGGCCGATCTCCATCTGGCTGTTCTGCTGCTTTAATTCACTGGTCAGCTTATGTACTTCATCATCCAGGCGCTGGCACTCTGCATTCATTTCTTCAATAAGAGAGGTGATTCCCTGGAATTTCTCCCGGGCCTTCTCCATCTCGGTGTGCTGCTCTGCCTCTTCAGTTTTCAAATGAAGCTGTCTCTGGCTGATTCCGGCTCTTCGGATATCGATCTGCTCCATCATGGTATCGAAACGCTGGGCTTTTCCTCTTGTGGTGGCACGGGAATTGAGAAGTTCAATGATCTCATTCTTGCCGTTCTCCACTGCCTGGGTACACTCTTCAATCTGCGCCTGAATATTGGAAAGGCGCTCCTCCTCATCTCCCTGGCGCTTCTTTGCCTGAAGAAGGGCTGCATGGAGCTGGGATTTCTCCTGCTCCTGGCTCTCTAAAGAAGTCTGGCGCTCCTTTAAATCTGCTTCAATGGTCTGCAGACGATTCTTGTAGTGCTCTTCATTTTGCACTCCTGCAAGGATCTGCTCTCTTAAAACCTTAATCTCGCCATCCAGCTGCTGCCTGCGGATTGCCTTATTCTGGGTATCCTCCCGAAGCTGGTCCATCTGGCTGGTAAGCTTCTCCAGTTCCTCTTCCAGACGGTCGTACTCCACCTTGGTCTGGTCGTAGGCTTTCTGGTTCTCTTCCAGTTCTTCTGCCGCCCGGGTGTTCTTTCCGTCCAGTTCCTTCAGTTCCTGGCTGGTTTTCTCGTTTTCCACAAAGAAACAGTTTACATCCAGTTCCCGGAGGGTATCTCGTTTGGCAAGATAAATTCTGGCGGTCTCAGACTGGCGCTCCAATGGACCTAACTGTCTGGTCAGCTCGCTTAAAATATCGGTTACACGCACCAGGTTGGCCTGCTCGTCCTGCAGCTTCTTGATGGTGGTATTCTTGCGGCGCTTAAACTTTACGATTCCGGCAGCCTCATCAAACAGCTCCCGGCGCTCCTCCGGCTTGCCGCTTAGGATCTTGTCGATCTGCCCCTGACCGATAATGGAATAGCCTTCTTTTCCAATACCGGTGTCATAAAACATCTCATTGATGTCCTTCAGACGACAGGCACTTCCGTTGATCAGGTACTCGCTTTCCCCGGAACGGTAAAGCCGCCTGGTAACTGTGACTTCGTTAAAATCAACCGGAAGCTTGTGGTCGCTGTTGTCAAGGGTGATGGCCACAGAGGCAAAGCTTAATGGCTTTCTGGTCTCTGTTCCGGAAAAAATAACGTCCTGCATGTTCCCGCCTCGCAGCTGCTTGGCACTCTGCTCGCCAAGAACCCAGCGGACCGCATCGCCTACGTTGCTTTTTCCGCTTCCGTTAGGTCCTACGATTCCGGTAATTCCGTTATGAAATTCGAAATTGATTTTCTGTGCAAAGGACTTAAACCCCTGCACTTCAATGTTTTTTAAATACATGTATTCGAATCCTTGTCATTATTGTTATAGGAAATCCGCTTTTATGCTTTCATTTTGCGGATTGCCTGATAAGCAGCCTCCTGCTCGGCAGCTTTCTTGGTATGGCCAACGCCTGTCCCCATCACCTGGCCGCTGACCAGAACATCCACAGTAAAGCTCTTGTTGTGATCCGGTCCTTCCTCTTTCATAAGGCGGTACTCCACAAGATGGGTTCCCTTCTCCTGTACGATTTCCTGCAGGATGGTCTTGCTATCATAAAAGAGCTGCTTGTTCTCAAGATCGTTCAGGATAAATTTCAGAACGAACTCCTTTGCGCTAGCAAAACCACCGTCCAGATAAATAGCTCCAAGCAGAGCCTCTGTTGCATCGGAAACGATAGAGTCACGGTTTCTTCCGCCAGTCATATCCTCACCTTTGCCAAGAAGCAGGTACTGGGGCAGTCCAAAATCCCTTGCACAGTAAGCAAGACTTGGCTCACATACCAGGCTGGCTCTCTTCTTGGTCAGCTCTCCTTCCGGGATCTGGATGTATTTCTTATAAAGGAAATCACTGCTGATCAGTTCAAGAACTGCATCTCCAAGAAACTCCAGACGCTCGTTGCAGCCTACCTTGCCAAGCTTCTTCTCATTTGCATAGGAGCTGTGTGTCAGCGCCAGAATCAGAAGATTCCTGTTCTTAAACTCATAACCGATCCGTGCTTCCAATGCTTTTAACTTTTTTTCCATAATTAACTTCCTTCCCTCTGGCAATCCGAATATGTTCTGATGCAGTGCTGTCTGGAAAACTCAAAAAAGTTTCCAGCAGCCGCTTCCTTACTATCTCACAGCAGGTCTTTGCTGTGAAATTGATGTCAGAAAAAAATCATGTATCATATTCAGGCTGCCAGTATCTCTTTACTTTCTGCCTTATGCACTGCGCACTGGCAGCATATAAAGCTTTTATGCCTCTTCTTTTGGTGTCTCTGCTTTTTGTGTTTCTTCTACCATGTGCGCTGCGATCTTCTCGTTGATCTTCTGCTGTCTGAACTGTACGCACTGGAAAATGGCGTGGCGGATTTCTACAGCCTTGGCACTGCCGTGTGTCTTCACAACCAGTCCCTTCAGTCCCAGAAGCGGAGCTCCGCCGTACTCGCTTGCGTCAAATGCCTTCATGGTCTCCTTGATGGCCGGCTTCACCAGAAGTGCACCTACTTTGCTGCGGGTATCCTTCATAAGACCGCTCTTGATCATCTTCATGAAAGTACTTCCAAGTCCCTCATACAACTTCAGGATCACATTTCCCACAAAGGCCTCGCAGACAATTACATCTGCATAACCAGCTGGAATATCCCTTGCCTCAATGCTTCCGATAAAATTGATTCCCGGACACTCTTTCAGAAGAGGGAATGTCTCCTTTACAAGGGCGTTGCCTTTCTCTTCCTCTGCGCCGTTATTTACAATGGCTACCCGGGGATTCTTGATTCCCACAACGTCTTCCATGTAGATAGATCCCATCTTGGCAAACTGCACCAGATGGTCTGGTCTTGCATCTACATTGGCGCCGCAGTCGATCAGAAGAGAAACGCCTTTCTCTGTGGGAATCAGCGGTGCCAAAGGCGGACGCTGCACGCCCTTGCTTCTGCCTACGATCACCTGGCCGCCTACCAGAATCGCTCCTGAGCTTCCGGAGGAAACAAAAGCATCTGCTTCCTGCTTCTTCACAAGGTTCAGGCCTACCACAATGGAAGAATCCCTCTTCTTACGGATTGCAACCACCGGAGGTTCTGCAGTCTCGATCACCTCTGTGGCATTTACCACCTGAATTCTTTCTTTGGGGTAATTCTGAAATTTACTCAGCTCACTCTCAATTACTTCCAGCTTACCAGTGAGGATCACTACAATATCATCTCTCTCTGTAACAGCTTCTACAGCTGCCTTCACAGGCTCTGCCGGGGCGTTATCCCCGCCCATGGCATCTACTACTACTCTAACTGTCTCTGCCATATTCTTCTCCTCTTGGATTTCAGTTACTGCATCTTTTCCAGGCAGCAACATCTCTTCAACACTGTACTTCATTAATGTGAAAATATCCATTATAATCGGGACACGCAAAATCACAGGATCTTACACTATCCCGAATAATACTATTCTACTGTACTGCCCCCGGTAAGTCAATGCCAAACTTTGGATTACTCTTCACTTCGTGACTTGACTGAGCGGGCTAACTTGGTTATACTCACTTCGGGAGCAGATAGGTGCCGGTGTGCCTCCTGGTCTTCAAAACCAGTGTGGGGCGCTAATCCCGTCCCGGATGGGTTCGATTCCCATATGTTCCCGCCAAATAAAAATGCAAAAAAGCATTCACAAAGATCTTCTGTATGTCGCACAACACATTTTTGTTATTATAACTGCGCTGTCTTTTCACAATATAAAATTAAATATATTCCAAACTAACGATAACAGCTGAAAATTATATACGAGTAATTAATATTCGTTCCCCATTTGTCATCCTGGTAATTCTGTCCCTGTCAAAGCCTTCCAGCAGCGTGATTGCACATTTTCTGGATATCCCCAGCTGATCACGAAATTCTCCGGTTTTGATCACGCCCTTTTCCTTATATAATGTAACCGCCATATCCAATGCTTTCTTTCGAATATCCCGATGCATATAATGTTTCTCATCATATCGCACCAGCACACCGCTTCGCACCATTTTGAAAAAAACTGCTGAAAATTCTTTCTCCCTGGAAAAATCGGACTTCACCTCATCTGTCAAAGGCGGGATAAAACCCGAATTTAAATATAGATTCTGAATTTTGATAAATATGGGCGTACTTTCCAATTCATTCTCTTTGTTTTTGTTAATATTGTTATCATTTAGATCGTAATTTTTCCCTGCAGTTTCTATACTGTTTGTTTTATTGATTTGTGCCGGAACAAGCTTTGCTCCATTCCCGGACATCTCTTTACTCAAATCGGTGTCAGAACTTGTTTGAAAACGACGTTCTGCTCCCAGCTTTCGCCTTCTCTTCCGTTTCAACGCATTTGGATTTTCCACCACGCCTCCGCCGATAGTTTCCACCGGCGAATAAAACCGAATCACAAAATGATCACCAGCTTTCATCGCAGTCTGCTGTTCCATGCGAAGCTGCACCACAGCTTCTTCCCCTGTTTTCATCACTTCTCTGTCAAGCAAAATCACCTTGCAGATCAATTCTGCCGCTCCGTGGTACAAATGTACCCTCGCGCCGCTTTTTAAAGACCGATGTCCGCTTTTCAACAATCTCAGTTTGACATCCGCCATCATCGTGCTCTCCATGCTATCTGCGGCCGCCAGGATTTCTCCTCTGGAAATCTCCTCTTTCCCAATTCCTGCCAAATTCACCGCCACACGCTGTCCCGGAAAAGCACGGCTTACATTCTGCCCATGAACCTGGATTCCTCGAACTTTCACCAGCTGGGCCTTTGGATACAACATGGCGCTTGAATCCATATCCAGTGCCCCATCCAATAACGTCCCCGTCACAATCGTGCCAAAACCCTTTAAGGAGAACACACGGTCAATTGGAAGCCGAAAACTGTTCACAGAAGCATTTCTCTGCGCATAATCTCCTCCTTGCGTCTCTTCCAGACACATCTGCCACAGAATTCGCCGAAGGTCCTCAATCCCTCTTCCGTCCACTGCACTGGTCACCACCACCGCTGCTTTCTCCAGAAAAGTTCCCGCCACGAACATCTGAATTTCTTCTCTCAGTCCCGGCTTCCATTCCAGATCTCCCTTGGTAATCACCACTACGCCTCTTCGAATTCCCAGCAATGAAAGAATATCCAGATGTTCCCGTGTCTGAGGCATCACCCCTTCATCCGCCGCAATCACCAGCATGGCAATGTGGATTCCGCCAGCTCCTGCCAGCATATTTTTTATAAATTTTTCGTGTCCCGGCACATCAATGATCCCGGCCTCTTCCCCATTCGGAAGCTTCAAAAAGGCAAATCCATTCTCAATGGTAATCCCCCGCTTTTTCTCCTCCGCAAGCCGATCCGTATCTGTCCCCGTCAAGGCCTTCACCAACCAGGTTTTCCCATGATCAATATGCCCCGCCGTGCCGATTATAATATGTCTTTTCATACTGCTCAACTTCCATAATAAAAATGGTCCCATGGTATCAACTATCTCTGATAATGATACCATGAAACCAAATTATACTCAAATATTATAATATCAAGGTCAAAAAGCCGTTCATGTTTGCACGATAAAGTTTTTGAACTTTGGACCCCAACATCATATTATATTATTCTACCGTCACCGACTTCGCCAGGTTTCTCGGCTTATCCACATCCAAACCTTTAGCAACGCTGACATAATATCCCATCAGCTGCAGCGGCACAATCGCAAGGCTGGTTGTAAAGTATTTCTCTGTTTTCGGAACATAGACTGAGAAATCAGCAGTATCCTCAATGCTGTAGTTCCCGTAGCTGGTCAGTCCCATCAGATAAGCCCCACGGCTCTTAACCTCAACCATGTTGCTCAGAGTCTTCTCAAACAGATCCTTCTGGGTCATGACGCCAATTACCAGAGTGCCATCCTCCACAAGGCTGATGGTTCCGTGCTTCAGCTCACCTGCCGCATATGCCTCAGAATGAATGTAGCTGATCTCCTTCATTTTCAGGCTTCCCTCCATGCTGATGGCATAGTCGATGCCTCTTCCAATAAAGAAAATATCATGGGCATTTGCATATTTACTTGCAAACCACTGGATACGCTCCTTGTCATCCAGCACCTTGCTGATCTTGTCCGGCAGAGTCTCCATCTCAGCAAGAAGCTCAGACACACGGCTCTCCTCCAGTTTTCCCTGGACAAAAGCGCTCTGGATAGACAGCAGATACATAGCGATCAGCTGTGTGCTGTATGCCTTAGTCGTGGCAACGGAAATCTCCGGTCCTGCATAAGTATACAGCGTGTAATCACTTTCTCTTGCAATGCTGGAACCAACCACATTGACAACACTAAGTACCGGCACATTTCTCTCCTTGGCAAGGCGAAGAGCAGCCAGACTGTCCGCAGTCTCACCGGACTGGGAAATGATCACAACCATGGAATCCTCTGCCAGGATTGGATTGCGGTAACGGAACTCAGAAGCCACATCCACCTCAACCGGAATTCCTGCCATGGACTCGATCACATATTTGCCAACCATTCCAACGTGATAAGCGGAACCGCAGGCAACAATGTAAATTCTCTTAAGAGAAGCCAGCTTCTCATCGGTAAGGCCTGTCTCAGACAGATCCACATGTCCGTCTTTCACATAAGCACCAATAGTATCCTGAACTGCCTTCGGCTGCTCATGGATCTCTTTGAGCATAAAGTGCTCATATCCGCCTTTTTCTGCTGCTGCCGCATCCCACTGGATCTCCACAACATCCTTCTGGATCTCCTCGCGGTCGATATTATAGAAATGGATCTCATCGCGGGAAAGCTCTGCAATCTCAAGATTGCCAATATAATAAACTTTTCTTGTCTGATCCAGAATAGCCGGAACATCCGATGCGATCAGGCATCCGGAATCCTTCTGTCCAATGATCAGCGGACTGTCCTTGCGGGCAGCAAACAGTTTGCCCGGATAATCCTTAAACATCACGCCAAAAGCATAGGAGCCGCGGATACGCAGCATGGCTCTGGAAATTGCCTCCAGAGGCGTTCCTGTTTTCTTATAGTAATAATCTACCAGCTTCACAGCCACTTCTGTATCGGTCTGTGAATAAAATGTATAGCCAGAACGAAGGAGCTTCGCCTTCAGTTCCTGATAGTTCTCAATAATTCCATTATGAACAAGAACCACAGATCTGTCATCTGTGCAGTGAGGATGGGCATTGGTCTCAGAAGGCTCCCCGTGAGTTGCCCAGCGGGTATGTCCAATACCGCAGGTACCCGGCACAGCAGAACCGCCGTCCGTCTTCTCCACCAGAGTTTTCAGGCGTCCCTTGGCCTTCACAATGGCGATCTTGTCTGTCACTTCATTGCGCACCGCAATACCTGCTGAGTCATAGCCTCTGTACTCCAGCTTGGAAAGACCCATCAGCAAAATCGGCGCCGCCTGCTCATCTCCTACATAACCTACAATTCCACACATAAAATTTTCCCTCCAGTAAAATCTCCTCTAAAAACTTATGGTCGGGGTAAGTATAACACAAAATAGAGAAATTAGGAAATATTTTTTCCTTACTTCCTGTTTTCTTCCTCTCTTTCCTGCCCCGCAGTCTTCTGCCATGCCTCAACACCCTCTGTATTTTCCTTCTGAAAAAGGATTTTAAAGGTCAGCATAAGAAGCTTCACATCCAGTTTCAGAGAATAGGTTTCGATATAAGTAAGATCCAGTTTCAATTTATCATATGGCGTTGTATTATATTTGCCATAAACCTGGGCATAGCCGGTAAGTCCGGCTTTTACCTTCAGACGATAGTCAAACTCCGGAATTTTCTCACAGTAAACAGCCGCGATCTCCGGCCGCTCCGGTCTTGGGCCAACCAGAGACATATCCCCTTTGAGAATATTAAAGATCTGCGGCAGTTCATCAAAATGAATGCGCCGAATGATTTTGCCCACAGGGGTAATTCTGTCATCCTCTTTTTTCGCCAGCTGTGCCCCTTTGACCTCAGAATCCATCTTCATGCTGCGGAATTTCAGAATCATAAAAATCTGTTTATCCCTGGTAAGACGAGGCTGCTTATAAAGCACAGGGCCACCATCATAAAGCTTAATCGCAAGCGCGATCACCAGCATAAATGGAGATGCGATCACCAGCATCAGCAAAGAAAATACAATATCCACAAGACGCTTGCAAAACAGCTGCTCTGCCGTCAGTCTCAAATTACGGGAAAGAAGAAGGGTTGTGTCAAATAAGTGGATATCATCTGCGTTTCTAAGCATAATATCGGAAAGCTTGGGAATAGAATAACACCGGATATCCTTCTCAAAGCAATATTTCAAAAGCACATTTCGCTCATGGGACGGGATATCCCCTATTACTACAGCCTTATATCCGCAAATCTTCTCCTTAATCGCATCAAGTCCCAGGGAAATGGGAACCATTTCCTTAATTGCATATTTGTCCTCTCTGGTTTCCAGTTTGCTTCGCAGGTCACCTGGATTATGCTCGCCGTAAACCATCAGCATTTGTCTGGGCGGATACAGCCGGGTGTACACAAACCGCATGCCAACAACCCAGATCACCACGATTATAAGGTCAATCCCCGTCATAGCCAGCATTGGAGTGAGATGCTCCCCCAGTCTCCAGCGTCCGATCAGGCACAGCTGCAAATACGTAATAAAATTCACGCATACTACAGACAGGATCTGGGAATAAATCACCTCAAATACTCTCAGATATCCAACCTTAAAGCCGCCATAGATTTTATAAAAGAAATACAGCATCAGCACATACAAACCGATCACCACCTGATTTCCTCTGACAAAAAGCCTGCCGATCACCTCTTTGGACAAATAAAAATTATACCAAATATAAGCAAACAACGCTGTCTCGATAGCAACAATCACTACCGATGACAAAAACATAATAATTCTCTTGTATCGTTCGCGATTTTCCATTTTTTCCTCCGGTAAGTATTAGAGCCTGTCTGAAAAAACATGCTCCAGTCAAATCATCTGACTTTTAATTCTTTCACAGCCTCATAGCTGGCTCTGTCGCCAATATCATAGCGTTTTCCCGGCATATTCCACGCATACACATCGGTGTTCCTGCTAAGCCAGGCAGCAAAGCTTCCCGGCGCATCAGGCTTGCAGCCCGCATCAAGAGCTTCCGAAAGTCTTGCCGCGTCCTTTGCAAGATAGCAGTAAAATGGCGGCACTGCAAGATTTCCCTTTGGCACCTGCGGCTTCTCTTCATAAGAAAGAATTTTGTCATTTTCATCTTTCACAATGATGGCAGTCCTCTGCTGCTTCTTCAGGTCGTTTTCCTCATGGCACATGACACAGGACGCCTGTTTTTCCCGCATGAAAGACAGGAAACCGGAAAAAGAAAAATTCACCAGATTGTCTCCTGCCACCACCAGAATATCATCCTGAATCTGCAAAGTCTCTACTGCAAACAAAATATCCTTCACAGCCCCAAGGCGGTTTTCATTGTCTGTGGAGCCATCATCCAGCACTCTGATCGGCCTGGTAAATTTCTGCTCTGCTGCCCAGCTTTCAAAATGGCTGATAAATTTGTGATTGCTGATCACCACAAACTCCGTCACCTCCGGAATCTGGTCAATGTCCTCCAGAAGCCAGTTCAAAAGGGGCTTCTCTCCAACCGGTAGCAATGGCTTCGGAAAATTTTCAGTAAGAGGATACAGCCTTGTGGCATATCCTGCTGCTAATACAATACAAATCATTTTTCTTCTCGCTTTCTTCCTATTTACTATGGGCATATTTAAAAAATCATTTCTGCAATGTCCCACAAATTGTGACACACATCTTGCAAAAAATCTTTTTCAACCATACTCTAAATTTTCATATCTATTTCATGACAACTCCATCTGCACTTTCACAGATATAAGCGGAATATTTTCCCTCCAGCTTGGGGAACGCAGATAAGTATTCTCTTGTCACCTGATGAAGGACTTCTTCCTCATAATCCGGATCGATCAGCGCCATACAGCAGCCTTTAAATCCGGCACCGCTGAATCTGCCGCCATAGATTCCCTTCGTCCGATTCATAATCTCATACATTGTGCGCAGCTCATCGGAACCGCTCTCATACAGATGGATGGACGAATAACCACTCTGGGATACCAGCTGACCAAAGGTCTCAATATCGCCTTCTCTCCACGCTTTTACCCCGGCCTCCACACGGGCGGATTCCCCATAAAAATGCTCCGCACGCTTTCTGAAATTCTCCGGCAGACGATCCTTGTACTGCTCAAATACCTCTGATGGCACCTGTCTTAACACAGCATCCGCATATTTCCCGTAACTCATGCCGGAAAACGCCATAAGGTCATAGGCCGCTGACTTGCATTCATCCACACGAAGATTATACCCTGATCCAGCCAAGGTTCTCTCTACACCGGAAAAGAAAATAGCAATCTTGTAAGGCTTCATAGAACTGCTGGCAGGTATCCGCTCATAGCTGTCATCCGCCGTATCCAGATAAAGAAGATGGTCTTTTCTGCAATACACCTCGCAGGACTGATCCAGTTTTCCGGAAGAAACGCCTACATATTCATTCTCCGCACGTTTGGCAATGGAAATAACCTCCAGATCAGACAGCTGAATCTGGTTCACCCTGCAAAGCACGCTGAGAAACGAAATGGTCACATTTTTGCATCTCTTCTGCAGCAGGGTGCTATCAAAGAAAACATCGACACTTTGTTCATGGGATTCACAGAAGCAGAGGCTGTTAAGCTTTTCGCAAATACATACCTTGCCCTCCGTGTTTCCTATTTCAATGAGCTTGACACCTATGCAGAATCCAAAGGGCTGAACACAAAAGAGATCATCGACGGCGTCTGCCTGGATCCGCGAATCGGAACCCATTACAACAACCCCTCCTTCGGCTACGGCGGCTACTGTCTGCCAAAAGACACCAAGCAGCTGCTTGCCAACTTCCAGAATGTACCGCAGAACATGATGTCTGCCATCGTCGAGAGCAACCGTACCAGAAAAGACTTCATTGCTGACCGTGTTCTTGAGATCGCAGGTGCATACGAAGCCAACAGCGCCTGGGATCTTTCCAAGGAAAAAGAGGTTGTGGTAGGCGTATACCGTCTTACCATGAAATCCAATTCCGATAACTTCCGCCAGTCCTCCATCCAGGGTGTTATGAAGAGAATCAAGGCAAAAGGTGCCACAGTGGTTATTTACGAGCCAACCCTTCCAGCAGGCTCCACCTTCTACGGAAGCCGCGTCATTGGCGATCTGAATGAGTTCAAAGCAATCTCTCAGGCCATTATTGCCAACCGTTATGACACTTCACTGGATGACGTACAGGAAAAAGTATACACCCGTGACATTTTCCGCCGCGATTAAAGGAGAGAAACCATGCAGAAAATTGATTTAAAAAATAAGACCGTTTTTGTAACAGGATCCGCCGGCTTCATCGGCAGCAACCTGGTACTGGAGCTTTTGAGAACCCAGTCCCCTATCAACATTGTGGGACTGGACAACATGAACCACTATTACGATGTTTCCATCAAAGAGTGGAGACTTTCTGAAATTGAGAAATGCGCAGCAGAACATCCGGAGTCTACTTACCAGTTTTACAAAGGCGACCTTGCTGACAAAGCAATGATCGATCAGATTTTCGCAAAGCACAAGCCTGCAGTTGTAGTAAACCTTGGTGCTCAAGCTGGCGTCCGCTATTCCATCACAAACCCGGACGCCTATATCCAATCCAACATGATCGGTTTCTACAATATCCTGGAAGCCTGCCGTCATTCTTATGACAACGGCGAAACCGGTGTGGAGCATCTGGTATATGCCTCCTCCTCTTCCGTATACGGAACCAACAAAAAAGTTCCTTATTCCACAGATGATAAGGTAGACAACCCGGTATCTCTGTATGCCGCAACCAAAAAATCCAACGAGCTGATGGCCCACGCCTACTCCAAGCTCTATAACATTCCGTCTACAGGACTTCGTTTCTTTACTGTTTACGGGCCTGCCGGAAGACCGGACATGGCATACTTCGGCTTCACCAACAAGCTTCTGAAAGGCCAGACCATCCAGATCTTCAACTATGGAAACTGCAAGCGCGACTTCACTTATGTAGACGATATCGTAGAAGGCGTCAAGAGAGTTATGCAGGGCGCACCAGAAAAGAAAAACGGCGAGGACGGCCTTTCCATCCCACCATACGCCGTATACAACATCGGCAACAACAGCCCGGAAAACCTTCTGGACTTCGTGGACATCCTTCAGCAGGAACTGATCCGCGCAGAAGTCCTCCCCGCTGACTACGACTTCGAGTCCCACAAAGAATTAGTCCCCATGCAGCCCGGCGATGTCCCCATCACCTACGCAGATACCACCGCTCTGGAGCGAGACTTCGGTTTCAAACCAAGCACCAGCTTAAGAGATGGATTGAGGAAGTTTGCGGAGTGGTATAAGGTATTTTATAAAATTTAATGCAGAAGATGACGAACGCCCCGGCAGGGTTTCCTGCCGGGGCGACATTATGTATTATGGTTCAAGCCATAACATTGATACAGCACATTTAGCATTTTCTTTTTAACTCGATTTATTTCATTTTAACTTTGCAATGTTAAAAGGTAAGTTTTTGAGTTATTTCTCTTCCTACCTTTCGATCACTATATTTTGGCACCAACCACTTTCTCCACCCGTTCTGCACATAGTTCCCAAACATCCTCTATTCTAATATCTGTAGATTCATCCAATTCACATCCCATAAAATCTTCAGAATACCATTCATAATCTTTCTTTATATTGTATTTGTCTTCCAGCAATTCAGAAATTTCAGATTCTGTTACTATCCCATTCTCGACCAGCCTTAACATCAATCCGTAAGAAATCGTCTCCGAAAAAACAGATGAGATAAGCAAATCACACCAGACTCTGGTTACGTTTATTTCTTTTTCGTCCATTTTATAAAGCTCAGATTTTTGCTTTGCTTTTTGCAATAATAACAGATTCCTAATCTGATTCTCTGTTTTGTCATCTTTACTTATATCAATTTTATTCTCTTCAATCAAAGACTTTACAAGTGAAATTCTTTTCTCTTCCTTCAATTGCAATTCCTGTATACGCAAATACGCTTCATTTGTACGAGCCACACACCGATCCAGCATTTCTGTGTCATTTCAGAAAACCCAAATATCTGATATACCGTGTTTCCTAAACAGTATCATCAACTGGTAGTATATCACTTTTTCAAGCAGATGAAAATCTGCTTATTTGTCGTTGTCAAAATGAACAAGAATTTAACCATTTTCATATTTCATAAATTTTTCAAGGCATTTCTTTTTAAATGCCAAGTAATCTCCGGAATATGCTTTATTTATCTAAATACCATTGTTCCATGAACCATAACGTTCAGGAAGATCGCGCCAAGGTGCCCCACTACGGGCAAGCCATACAATTCCATTCATAATAATACGATTGTCTTTCCTTGGACGCCCTTGTTTTCCAGTATTTTCAGGAGGCAATAAAGGCTCAATGCGAAGCCATTCTTCATCAGTTAACTCATATCGTCTTAACATAGTGACCCCCCCTTTTTCTTTATTTTATCATGAAAAAGGGAAATAAAACATGCGTTTTGTGCAATTTTTATTTTTCAGACACGCTCTAGAATGTAAGGCAACGATGGGAAAAAGATGTGAAAGTATGTCTTGAGAACCTGTCGTATTACTGGAATAATATGACAATTATGAAGCTGCATAGATATGCAAAACCGCCTATACTCAGCTAGTTTGGAACTGAGTATAGGCGGTTTTTATACCGTTTTCAATATTCAGATTTTACCTTGTACTAAAGCAATAATACGCCCAATAATACAGCAATCAATACTACCATAATAACTCCATAAAAAACTATCATTTTTTTACTGCAAGTCTTATGGTTAATAAAAAACATAATTAATCCCAGGAATAAGCAAATAACAATACCTAGCGACAAATTCATAACTGCTACATACTTTGTATTTGCAAATGATTTCCCCAGATTACTAAAATTAACCGTAATCAGAGAAAAAACGGATACAAAGATTCCCATAAGAGTTAATATATTCGCATATATATGATTTATCTTTTCATCCAAATCATTATTCGCATCCTTTATCTTCTCCATACGTTTCTCATATTCATCCTTATATTCCGCCATACCTCTATACTGGTCTTCATCATTAAAAGATGCGTTCTGCTGCTGATCATATGTATGTTCAGGTACATCACTTAATTGCTCAAAAAATATCTGGGCGATTTTATCACCTTTCTTCACTTTGATCGTATCAGAAGTAATATTCTGAACACGCAGATAAATATAAGTTTCATGTCCTGGGAAATAGTGTGGTCCGGACACCCATAATCCCTGCCTTATTCTGGAATTCTTCTCTCCAATTCTTCCTATTAAATCCTTAGGCATGTGGATTTTCTCTTCCATTTTAACAAAAATCACTTCATTCGGATGCAAAACATAAGAATCAGCTAGTTCATCCTGCGCAACAATCCCTAATATATGTAAATCGTATGACACTGCATTTACACAGGATTCATCATAGCATCCATCACAGAATATCTCAGACTGACGATTTTTAATGTCTTTATCAACTAATATCATAATTCTTCGCCTCTCTTCTAGATGGATATTATTATAGCACAGAATGTGCAAAATTCAATTCAGATTTTTTACAATCTGCTATTTTTTGAGTGTTACTTTTTCAGGAAGTTAAGGTTATTATTTTGCGTATATCGCTCCAACGATTTTTCCACGAAGACCGCAGGGCAGCAGTTTGCACAGCAGACTGAGGAACTTGTACTGCGCTCCCGCCACACATATCGGCTTGCACTTCTTCTCTGCGATTTTTGCAATGTATGCACCAATTACTTCTGGACTGGCACCGTTCTGCTCATCCTTTTCCATCTGGCTGACGCTTCGGGAAATACGACCGCAGTACTCTTTATCGCCAACGATCACCTTCTGCCGCGCCTGCGTGAAACCAGTGTGGATATCTCCCAGTTCAACCGTCGTCACCTGAATGCCGTAAGGCTTCACTTCGTTGTCCAAAGCGCATGAATAGGAAGAAATCGCCGCCTTACTGGCGGAGTAGAACGCCTGGAACGGAATGTGTGCAGCTGCCGCCACAGAACTAATATTGATAATATGCCCTTTTCCGGTTTCCCGCATGAACGGCAAGACCGCCTTGTTCACATTGACTGTTCCGAAGAAGTTCACATCAAACTGTGCCTTTGCCTGGTCAAGTGGCGTAAACTCCACTGCACCGGAGATTCCGAATCCTGCGCAGTTGACCACGACATCAATTCCACCTGCTTCTGATATAATTTTCTCGACCGCTTTCTGGACAGCATCTTCATCTGTCACATCCACGCTGATGTGTTTTATTCCGTCCTGCGGCGCATCTCGGCGGCTGAACTCATAGACTGCAAACCCGGCATTCCTTAATGTAGCCGCCGTACAGCGTCCGATGCCGGAGCTGCCTCCTGTTACAAGGGCTGTCTTCATTTTCTGTCCTCCGTATTTTCTTCTTTTTTGTATCTTTTCTTCTATTATACCTATGGCTTGAACACATCGCAATCATATAACAGAAAAAAGCCCGCCAGCGTACCATGTAAGAGTTACATAGTGCGCTGGCGGGCGAGGGTGTTTGCTTATAGTTTTTCAGCTATGACTTTACAACGCTTTTTGCAGAACGCAATTCCATACGCAAGAATATTATTTCGTCCGTCCTCACGCAGTTCTGTACCGTATCTGCGATCCTTGATTTGTTCCATTGCTCTTTCACAGGCCTTATCAAGATCATTCATGGAATATGCATATTTTAATTCTATCACGATTCCCACATCAGGATTCTTGGGCTTAAGCAGAATATCCGCAAATCCATCACCGGACTCTTTGTTTGATTTAACTGCCCATCCGGAATAGTTTTTCAGAATACCGATTAAAATGCCATGGTAGAAGTTTTCCTTATCTTCGTTTCTGGCTTTCGTATCCAAAACGCTGATCGTCTCGCCAAGAAACATTGTCAGTTCCCGCTGAATATCATCGGTCTTTCCGTGGATCTCACACGACTAAAGTCACGTGCTCCTCAGTCGCTTTAAGCGACAAGGCTAAATATCGGCGGATACGCCTGTAACTTAGGATATGC
>ERZ1106915.465-NODE-465-length-58226-cov-17.533565_pt1 | contig 58226 bp, 48 predicted proteins | sample MGYA00403653_ERZ1106915 | MGnify/ENA primary metagenome ERZ1106915 (study PRJEB35170, sample SAMEA104062404) | human gut metagenome | biome: human gut; feature: human-associated habitat; material: faeces | place: Denmark | collected 2012-06-06 ... | reverse complement strand
TGCATGTGTTAAGCACGCCGCCAGCGTTCATCCTGAGCCAGGATCAAACTCTCAAATTAAAGTTTGTTTCCCGATCCAATAGATTAACCACTAGCTAATTATTAAACCGTTCTACTGTTGTTTGGTTTGTTTTTGTTCTGAATTTCTCAATTCAAAGATGTCTTTACCAAAAGACTCTTTTTTATAAGAATTTTCAGGGTTTTAAACACTGTTCAATCTTTCATTTTCAAGGTTCAGTCTGTTGCTTGTTCTCATCAGCAACTCGTTCATTATATCAGAGTTGTTTGATTTTGTCAAGCACTTTTTTAAAGTTTTTTCGAAGCGTTTTCGCTTCTCTATTGCTCAACAGCAACTTTGGTATTTTATCATACCTCGTTGTGTTTGTCAACAACTTTTTTACTTTATTTTTTCAAGCTCTTTACCAGCAATTTGCTTTAGAGTGAAAAAAAGAATCATTTGGAATTGAGCGGAGAAAGAGGGATTTGAACCCTCGCGCCGGTTGCCCGACCTACACCCTTAGCAGGGGCGCCTCTTCGGCCTCTTGAGTATTTCTCCGAACTTGTGATTCCATATGATCGCGATTTGAAACGCATTTTGTTGTCAAACGCATGAGTAATTATACTTGATCCATCCGTGTTTGTCAACAGGTATTTTGAAGTTTTTTATTTTTCTTCCAATCTTCTCCCGAAAATTTGCCTTTCTTCCTAATTAAGGCAAAATAAAAAGTTTCAAAAAGCCAAAGAAAAAAACAAGAAATTACAGAAAATACAGAAAAAGAGCCCGGCAAACCGGACTCTTTTATGTTACTGTTCACGCATTGCGCAAACAGCAACGGATTTTACCGATGCTTCGCATTCCAAATCGGCAAAATCTGCTACCACCACTGTATCATACGGCATTTTCAGTTCAGAAAATGCCTACCCGTGTACAGTAACGTTTTTATCTCTTACTTTGCATACTGCTTGATCGCAGTCTCATACAGATTGTTTCCCTCCGAGTCAATCACGACGATCACCGGGAAATCGCGAACCTCGAGCTTGCGGATTGCCTCCGTTCCAAGATCATCATATGCAATCACCTCAGAAGACTTGATTCGCTGGGAGAGCAGAGCACCTGCCCCTCCGACTGCGGCAAAGTAGACACTTCCGTTTCTCACTACCGCATCAATGACCGCCTGACTGCGCTTTCCCTTTCCGATCATCGCACCGAGACCGAGATCGAGAAGCTGTGGGGTATACTTGTCCATACGGCTTGCGGTTGTCGGACCTGCCGAGCCGATCGGTCGACCCTCTCTCGCCGGGGACGGTCCCATATAGTAGACCACATTTCCCTTCCAATCAAGCGGAAGTTCCTTTCCCTCTGCGAGCGCCTCATACATTCTCTTGTGGGCAGCATCACGAGCCGTATAGATCGTTCCGTTCAACAGCACATAGTCTCCTGCACGCAGACTCTTCGCATCTTCTTTACTGATCGGTACCTGAATAGTTCGATTCATCCTTCTCTCCTCCTACAAAACCCGATGAGCATGCCGGTTTACATGACAGCAGATGTTCACTGCCACAGGAAGTCCCGCAATGTGAGTCGGATAGGTTTCAATGTTGACCGCAAGTGCCGTGACCGTACCGCCAAGACCTCCCGGTCCAATTCCGAGCGCATTGATCTTCTCAAGCATCTCTTTCTCAAGATCTCTGACATACGCAACCGGAGAAACCTCCTCAAGGTTTCTCGTGAGCGCATGTTTTGCCATCATCGCGCACTTCTCAAACGTACCGCCAATTCCGACGCCAACGACCATCGGAGGGCAGGCGTTCGGACCTGCGTCGCGCACTGCGGTCAGAATCGCCTCCTTCACGCCCTCAATGCCGTCTGCCGGCTTGAGCATGAAGACACGGCTCATATTCTCACTTCCAAACCCCTTCGGTGCGAGCGTCAGGTCGATCTGATCTCCCTCGACAATCTCATAGTGAATGACTGCCGGCGTATTGTCCTTCGTATTTTCGCGCTCAAGCGGGTCGCGCACGATGGATTTGCGCAGATACCCGTCGACATATCCGTCGTGAACGCCCTGATTGATTGCGTCAGTCAGACTTCCGCCCTCCACATGAACATCCTGTCCCACACGCGCAAAGATCACTGCCATTCCCGTATCCTGACAGATCGGAATCATATCCTCGCCCGCGATTTTTAAGTTCTCCTGAAGCTGATTCAAAATCTGTTTTCCGAGAGGGGACTCCTCCTTCTCGACTGCCTGCTCAAAGCGGGCTCTCATATCGTCGGAAAGAAAATGGTTCGCCTCAATGCACATTTCCTTTACCGCCTTGGAGATCTCCTCAGTTCTGACTGTTCTCACCATCATTTCCTCCCGTCTCGAGATTCAACTCCTCAATTCCGTCTCCTTCTGACTTGTTTCCATCGTCGCGCACCTTTGCAATGCTTGCCACGCGAATATCAGAATCCTGATCAATCGCCATCAGTTTGACACCCGATGTATTTCTTCCGATCACGGAGATGTCGTCCACAGAAATTCTAATCACAATTCCCTCATTCGTGATGATCATCAGATCATGCTCATCCTTTACGATCTTCGCGCCGACAATATCGCCGGTCTTATCCGTAATCTTGTAGCAGAGAACACCCTTTCCGCCACGATTCTGAGCCGTAAACTCGGAAATCTCAGTGCGCTTGCCCATACCATTCTCTGAAACGATCAGCAGATAATCGCCCTGCGTATGCACCTGCATGCCGACAACCTCATCGCCCTCGTTGAGCTTCATACCGATGACACCCATCGAGACACGACCGGTCACACGTACATCCGTCTCATGGAAGCGGATACACTGTCCCTTCTTCGTCACAAGGAAGACGTCCTTCGTGTCATCCGTCGCCTTGACCTCAATCAGATCATCATTCTCGCGAAGGACAATCGCCTGAAGACCATTCTTTCTGATGTTCTCATACTCGCGCATCGGGGTCTTCTTGACCATACCGTTTTTCGTTGCCATAAAGAGGTACTCGCTCTCATGGAATTCCTTCATCGGGATGATTGCCGTGATCTTCTCCTCTGGCAGAAGCTGAAGCAGGTTCACAATCGCAGTTCCACGCGCTGTTCGGCTTCCCTCCGGGATCGCATATCCCTTGAGGCGATAAACACGTCCGCGGTTCGTGAAGAACAGAATGTAATTGTGCGTCTTCGTCAACAGCAGATCCTCAATGTAATCCTCATCAATCGTCTGCATTCCGCGGATTCCCTTTCCGCCACGGTTCTGACTGCGGAAATTATCCACACTCATGCGCTTAATGTATCCGAGCTTCGTGATTGCGACAACAGTGTTCTCATTCGGGATCAGATCCTCCATCGACATGTCAAACTCGTCAAATCCGATCGAGGTCTTTCTGTCATCGCCGTATTTCTCAGAGATCGCAAGAATCTCCTCGCGGATCACGCCGAGCAGTTTCTTCTCATCTGCGAGGATCGCCCTGAGTTCCTCGATGCGCGCCATCAGCTCGCGATACTCATTCTCAATCTTCTCTCTCTCAAGACCGGTCAACGCACGCAGACGCATATCGATGATCGCCTGAGCCTGAACATCGCTGAGCTCGAATTTCTCCATCAACTGCTGTTTTGCAATCTGAGGAGTCGATGCACTGCGGACAATCTGAATCACCTCATCGATGTGGTCGAGAGCAATCAGCAGACCTTTGAGGATATGAGCGCGCTCCTCCGCCTTATTTAAATCGTATTTGGTACGGCGGGTCACAACATCCTCCTGATGACTCAGATAATAGGTCAGCATCTCCAGAAGATTTAAAACTTTCGGCTGGTTACCCACAAGCGCAAGCATAATCACACCAAACGTATCCTGAAGCTGGGTGTGCTTGAGAAGCTGGTTGAGGACAATGTTCGCATTCGCATCACGGCGAAGCTCAATCACAATCCGCATTCCCTGACGGTCGGACTCATCGCGCAGGTCGGTGATTCCATCCACGCGCTTATCTTTGACAAGCTCCGCAATCTTCTCGATCAGTCTCGCCTTGTTTACGAGGTACGGAAGCTCCGTGACCACGATCCGGCTCTTTCCGTTTGGCATTGTCTCGATGTCGGAGACTGCTCGCACACGGATCTTACCGCGTCCGGTGCGGTAAGCCTCCTCGATTCCGGCTCTTCCGAGAATCTCCGCTCCAGTCGGGAAATCCGGTCCCTTCACGATGTCGAGAATCTCCTCGATCGAAGTCTCGCGATCCTCCTCAATGCGGTTATCGATGATTTTTACAACAGCAGCAATGACTTCTCTCAGGTTGTGTGGCGGAATGTTCGTTGCCATGCCGACTGCGATTCCGGTCGTTCCGTTTACGAGAAGGTTCGGGAAACGTGCCGGCAGAACAACCGGCTCCTTCTCCGTCTCATCGAAGTTCGGGGCAAAGTCAACAGTGTTCTTTCCGATATCGGCAAGCATCTCCATCGAAATCTTGCTCAGGCGCGCCTCGGTGTAACGCATTGCTGCCGCGCCGTCTCCATCCACAGAACCAAAGTTTCCATGACCGTCCACCAGTGGATAACGGGTCGACCATTCCTGCGCCATGTTGACAAGTGCTCCGTAAATCGAGCTATCGCCGTGCGGATGATATTTACCCATTGTATCACCGACAATACGCGCACATTTTCTGTGTGGCTTGTCTGGTCCGTTGTTCAATTCAATCATCGAGTAGAGCACACGGCGCTGTACCGGTTTCAGACCATCTCTGACATCCGGAAGCGCACGCGCAGCAATAACACTCATGGCGTAATCGATGTACGATTTTTCCATGGTGGATTTCAAATCTATGTCGTGAACTTTATCAAAAATATTCGGTTCCATCTTTCTCTCCTATCTCTTCGGTATTCCGTTCGTATTTCGATTCACATGCACTTAAATATCCAGATTCTGCACATACTTCGCATTCGTCTCGATAAATTCACGTCTCGGCTCTACCTGATCGCCCATCAGCGTTGTGAAGGTCAGATCCAGCTCGGAGGTCACATCATCCTCCATGTTGACACGGAGAAGAATACGGCGCTCCGGGTCCATTGTCGTCTCCCAGAGCTGTTCGGCATCCATCTCACCAAGACCCTTGTATCGCTGAATCTTGTTGTTGTTATCTCGTCCAACCTCCTTGAGAATCTGGTTGAGCTCCTCATCGCTGTATGCATACCAGACCTTCTTGTTCTTCTCGAGCTTGTATAACGGTGGCTGTGCCAGATAAACATGACCCTGCTTGATTAACTCCGGCATGAAGCGGTAGAGGAAGGTCAACATCAGTGTGCTGATATGAGCACCGTCGACATCGGCATCTGTCATGATGATGATTTTTCCGTAGCGCAGTTTCGTGATATCGAAATCGTCATGGATTCCTGTTCCAAACGCTGTGATCATCGCCTTGATCTCGGCATTTGCATAGACTTTGTCGAGACGAGCCTTCTCGACGTTCAGAATCTTTCCGCGAAGCGGAAGAATCGCCTGCGTATCTCTCGAGCGCGCCGTCTTTGCAGAACCACCTGCGGAATCTCCCTCAACAATGAAGATCTCACACTTCTGCGGATCTTTGTTCGAACAGTCTGCAAGCTTGCCCGGAAGCGTCATACTCTCGAGCGCAGTCTTTCTGCGGGTTAAATCTCTTGCCTTTCTCGCAGCCGCACGAGCGCGCTGGGAAAGAATCGACTTCTCACAGATCGTCTTGGCAGCGGTCGGATTCTGCTCGAGGAAGTAGGTGAGCTGTTCGCTGACAATATTGTCAACAGCGCCTCTCGCCTCACTGTTTCCAAGCTTCTGCTTCGTCTGTCCCTCAAACTGCGGTTCCTCGATCTTGACGCTGATGATCGCGGTCAGACCCTCACGGATGTCCTCTCCGCTCAGATTGTCCTCGCTGTCCTTGAGCAGTTTGTTCTTTCTCGCATAGTCGTTGATCGTCTTTGTCAGAGCGTTTTTCAGACCTGCTAGGTGCGTACCGCCCTCCGGCGTGTTGACATTATTGACAAAGCTGTAAATGTTCTCCGTGTAGGAGTCATTGTGTTGCATTGCAACTTCCACATAGACGTTTTCCTTCATTCCCTCGCAGTAGATCACGTTCTCGTAGAGAGGAGCTTTTCCCTTGTTGAGATAGGTAACAAACTCACGGATTCCGCCCTCGTAGTGGAAAATCTTCTCCTTTTTCTCCTCGCGGTCATCCTTCAGCACAATTCTCAGATTCTTGGTCAGGAACGCCGTCTCCTGAAGGCGCACGCGAAGAATCTCAAAGTCATAGACCGTCTCCTCAAAGATCTCCGGGTCCGGCAGGAAATGAACCTCTGTGCCGTGTTTGTCCGGATCGCACTCGCCGACAACCTTCAGCGGATACATAACCTTTCCGCGCTCATAACGCTGTTGATAAATCTTTCCGTCCTGGTAAACACGCACTTCCAGCCAGGTCGAAAGTGCATTTACAACGGATGCACCCACGCCATGCAGTCCGCCGGATACCTTGTATCCACCACCGCCGAACTTACCGCCGGCATGAAGAATCGTAAACACGACCTCAACCGCCGGAATTCCGGCCTTCTTCTGAATGCCGACCGGAATTCCGCGGCCATCATCAATGACGGTAATGGAATTATCAGCATTGATGGTAACCTCAATCTTGTCGCAGAAACCGGCTAATGCCTCATCCACCGCGTTATCCACAATCTCGTACACAAGATGGTGAAGACCCCGCGATGAGGTACTGCCGATGTACATTCCAGGTCTCTTCCGGACTGCTTCGAGTCCCTCCAAAATCTGAATTTGATCTGCTCCGTATTCTGCACTCATGTTATGTCCTCCTCATTCTCAATTCCATTCAAATTCCACATAAATCTAAATCTGTATTTCAATTCACATCCCCGGAAACTTTCTCAAACTTTTTCATTCTCACAGGAAACTGTGCCCTCCACAACCTGAAACAGCCGGTCAATGTGGAAACGGTTATTCACAAAATCCTCAAGTCCTGTACAGGTTATCATCGTCTGAATATGACAGATCGCATCGAGAAGCTGATTCTGCCTGCTTCCGTCCAGTTCTGAAAGAACATCATCCAACAGAAGAATCGGATAATCCTTCACCAGTTTTTTCACCAGCTCAATCTCTGCGAGCTTCAGCGAGAGCGCAGCTGTCCTCTGCTGTCCCTGAGAACCAAACTTGCGGATGTCGACATCGTTGACGAAAAATGCAATATCATCCCGGTGCGGACCGGACAGCGTCGTCTTCTGTTTAAGATCCTGCGTTCGGCTCTGGCGAACCGCCGTCTCGAGTTCCTCTGCCCGTGCATTCGGGTCATAGACGATTCTCAAGGTCTCCTTTTCCCCGGACAGCTTTCTATGAATCCCCAAAATCAATTCGTTGAGCTGACAAATGAAATCTTCCCGGTAACGAATCAACTCCTGACCATACTGAACAAGTTGCATATCCCAAACATCAAGCGTCTCCTCGTATTCCGGATGAAACGTAAGCTCCTTGAGCAGACGGTTGCGTTGCATCAGAACACGGTTGTATAAGACGAGAGAATGAACATACAGCTTGTTTAACTGGCAGAGTTCGAGATCAATGAATTTTCTGCGCTCAGAAGGTCCATTCTTAATCAGGTTTAAATCCTCCGGGGAGAAAAACACAACATTCACAATTCCAAACAGCTCACTCGCCCTCCGGATCGGGATGCCGTTGATCGCGACACCCTTCGCCTTATTCTTTTTCAAATGCATATCAATCCGGTAAGGCACATCTCGTTTTCTCACTGTCATCTTAATATGAGACTCATCCTCACCGAAGCGGATCATCTCCCGATCCTTACTGCTCCGGTGTGATCTCGTCGTCGCACAGACATAGACCGCCTCAAGGACATTCGTCTTTCCCTGTGCATTGTTGCCGTAGAAAATGTTCGTTCCGGAGGAAAACTCCAGGTGAAGTTCTTCATAGTTCCGATAATTCTTCAGTTCGATGGATTCAATAATCATAATACAATCCGGATGGTCTCTCCCTGATACGTCACGACATCACCGTCACGAAGTTTCTTTCCTCTCTGGTATTCCACATTTCCGTTTACTTTTACCAGACCATCCTCGATCGCATACTTTGCATCGACTCCGGTTTCGCACAGTCCGGCTGCTTTGAGCGCCTGACCAAGTTTGATATACTCATCTCTTAATTTGATTGTCTCCATAATTTTCCTTTCCAGACAGATTTTTCCGTCCTCGTAACGGTAAAGGTACGAAACCGATACCTAACCGATACCTATTCTCACAAACTATCTGCAAATTATAACAGATCTTTCGCTCTTATGCACCCGTTTCGTGAATTTATTCGTTTCATCCACATCGATGTGGATAAGATGTGCATAACCTTCAAGTCGACGCAAGCATCGACTTGGCGCGTGATTCTGGTCAGCTCTGCTGACATCTTCCCATCAGAATCACTGCGCATCCACGCGGAGCGTATAACTCAGGAGGGGGATACCCCTTCTGAGTTGTAGATATCTATTCGGTCTGTTGACGAAAAAATCTCAACTCCATTATACCTCAGATGCGATAAAGTTTACCGGCAAAATCAAATAAATATAAGTTCCGTCCTCATCCTTGATAAAGCACGGGGACTTCGGATTCATCATGTAGAGTTCGACATCCTCGTCATCGATAACGCGCAGGGCATCGAGAAGGAACTTCGGGTTGAATGCAATCATGATGTCGCTTCCGGTCTTGTGCGCCGTCATATCGGCATTCATCGAACCGAAAGAAGATTTGACTCTCATATTGATGCTGTTGTCTGTAACATTCAGGATGATCGGCTTGCGATCGCTGTCTCGGATCATGATCATCGCACGCTCGATATTGTCCATAAACTCCCTCTTGTTGACCTTCACGCGAGTCTCATAATCGCTGGAAAGCATGTGATCAATCTTGAAGTATTCTCCCTCGATCAGACGGGAAACGACAACGGTATCCCCAAATTCAAACAGAATGTGGTTCTTGCTGAAATAGATCTGAACCTCAGCCTCATTGTCTCCGTTGAGAATTTTACTGATCTCAGAGAGTGTCTTTCCCGGAATGATCACCTTGTGATCTTCATAATGATCTTTAAGGCGAATGTTGCGAATCGAGATTCGATGACCGTCAAGAGAGACAACCTTGAATACATCATCCTTTACTTCCATCAGCTCACCAGCCATCATCTTGTTGCTGTCGTTCGGAGAGATAGAAAAAATCGTCTGACGAATTGATTCCTTAAGTGTGAACTGCGTTAAGGAAATGTGCTGATCACGCTCGATATATGGCAGGTAAGAAAATTCATCTCCATCTCTGCCCTGAATGTGGAAGGATGCATTCTCACACTCGATCGAGGTATTAAAGCGATTGTCGCTTGTGATCGTTACAGGAGAATTGCCGTCAGGGAGTTTTCTGACGATCTCATAAAACAGCTTTGCTTCAAGAGCGATTTTTCCACGCTCGAGGATAGAGCCTTCCACTTTTGTCTCGATTCCGAGTTCCATATCATTTCCGGTCAGCTTAATGTCGTTTGCATCTGCATTGATCAGAATGCATTCCAAGATGGTCATGGTCGTCTTGGCTGGGATTGCCTTGGAGACGATGGAGATTCCATTCAGCAGTGCGTCTTTCTGAAAAACGAGTTTCATTGTTGATAACTTCCTTTCTTGGTGATCTAGTAGGGGCGGTCCTTATATATAGAAAGATATAAGTAAGTTTCCGTCGTAGTCGTAGTAGGCGTTGTGGATATGTGGAAAAGTGCCTCAAATCCTTGTGGTTAAAGGAAAGTCTATGTGCATAACTATGTGGAAACCATGTAGATAACTTGTGGACTTATCCACAGTTATCCACAATGAAAAATGTGCAAAAAATCGCGAAAAAGTTATCCACAGAGTATCCACACAATATCCACAAACAATCCACAGAGTTATCCACATCCCATTTTTTTCGATTTTTTCGCTATCCACAAGCCATTGTGGATAAAATGTGGATAATGTGGATAAAAAAAAGCATGCTTTTTTACGGATGAATCTTCTTTTTCAAGATGTCAATCGTGTTTTGCAGGCTCTGATTATTTTGCAGATCCTTTGTGATTTTTTCGATTCCGTGAAGAATCGTTGTGTGGTCACGTCCTCCAAGTACCTTTCCGATAACCTGGAGAGGAATTGCGGTCATGTTGCGACACAGGTACATCGCGATCTGACGCGGATAAACGATCTCTTTGTTGCGCTTCTGGGAAAGGATTTCCTGCGGAGTCAGATCAAAATGATCGGCCACAACCTGGAGAATCAGTTCCGGGGTAATGCTCTGCACACCGTCAGGTGATATGATGTCTTTGAGTGCTTCCTCTGCGAGCGCAAGGTTAATCTCCTTATTGGAGCTTCCGTTATTTCCGAGCTTGGAGAGGGCGACAATCTTTGTCAGAGCGCCTTCGAGCTCTCGGATGTTGGATTTGATATTTGTTGCAATGTACTTGATGACCTCGTTGTCGATGTTGTAGCCCTCAAGCTCCTCTTTCTTGCGGAGGATCGCCATACGGGTCTCGTAATCCGGCGACTGGATATCCACAGACAATCCCCATTCAAAACGGGAACGCAGTCGCTCTTCAAGTGTCTCGATCTCTCTCGGCGGTTTATCTGAGGAGATGATAATCTGTTTCTTTGCATCGTGAAGCGCGTTGAATGTGTGGAAAAACTCCTCCTGCGTGCTCTCTTTTCCTATAATAAACTGAATATCATCGATCAGAAGCACATCGATGCTCCGGTACTTCTCGCGGAACTCGGTTGTGGAATAGTTGTTTTTGTTTCGGATTGCATCGATCAGCTCGTTCGTGAACTTCTCGGAGGTCACGTACATGATCTTGGTGTTTGGGTTATTCTTCAAAATAAAGTTTGCGATCGAGTGCATCAGATGCGTTTTGCCGAGTCCAACACCTCCATAAATGAAAAGAGGGTTGTAGATCTCTCCCGGGGATTCTGCAACGGCAAGGGATGCCGCGTGTGCTAAGCTGTTGTTAGCGCCGACAACGAAGGTGTCAAAGGTGTACTTCGGGTTCAGACCGGCTTCCTGAAGTGTCGTCTGGCTGACCATGAGCTGATTGTTCTGAATTAGCTGGTTTGCCTTGAGCTGTTCTTCCTGAATCTGATCTTTCACAACAAAATCAACCTTGCATTTGAATCCCGTGACTTCTCCGATGGAGACCGCCAGCATCGTGCTGTATTTCTTTTTGAGATACCCAAGGAAATTGGCATCCGGTACGATGAGCTTGACTACCGATTCGTCCTCAATAGAGTAAATCTCGAGCGGGAGAAGCCATGTCTCAACGGAAACCTCGGAAATATCGTACTCATTTTTTAGAAAGTGGATAATTTCCGGCCATTTTTCTTTTAGTGTTTCTAACATACCATGTCTCCTAATTCTGTTCAAGTCTCCACAAGTGCTGCCTGCAATTCGGAAATTGCCAGATGGCTGATCCTGTGGTACAATCAATAACATCCGTATAAATATAGTCATAGAAAAACGCTATAAAATAAGAAGATACTCGATCGTCCACTCAATAGGATACACAGTGACTTGAATCGTTACATCGTGATAAATAAATGATGCCAGGGAGAATGTCCCCGACATGATAAAGGTGGTAACTGCAAATCTGTGGGGCAGTTACGAGAGTGTGGACCAGAGTTGAAAAAATGTGGATAACTCTGTGGATATCTTTGTGGATAATCCTTGGAGCTCGCATAGATAGCGGACAAATTAAACAAGACTTTGTTTGTGGATAACTCTGGACAAATTGTGGATACTTATAAGAACCCAATCTACTATTATTGTATACCAAAATGGGGTTTTTTTCAACGGGAATAGTAAAAACGGGGAGGTTTTCTGCGGATTATCAACAGAGTTATCCACATCTTGTGGATAACTCATCCACAAACAACTATATCCTGTTTTTTGTCGGATTTATCCCCAAAATGTAGAATCTGTGCGAAGAAAGGGAAGATCCTGTCGCAGACGAGGAGGTTATCCACATTGAGAGTGATTGAAAACCATTGTGCATAAGTGGATAACTCCGCAGGGATTCTGATTAAAAGTTGTCATATGGTTGTCGTATTGGTCAGATGGGATAGAAATGGAACTGTATGGAATAATAATAAGGAACAGGGAAGAAGAATGAAGAATCCGTTCTGGGGATCACCCTCATAAAACCAGGTGGAACAATTGGGAATAAAACAATAATGGAAAACACTCGAAAACATAAGAAACTACTTGACGAAGTGGGGGCTTTTCATTATAATTGAAACGATGTCAATTAAAATAGTCGTAATGTGTTCATCAGATAAGAGAGAATAAGAGGAGGTGCTGCGATATGAAAATGACTTTCCAGCCGAAGAACAGACAGAGATCGAAAGTTCATGGCTTCAGAGCCAGAATGAGTACTCCGGGCGGTAGAAAAGTACTTGCTGCTAGAAGAGCTAAGGGCAGAGCAAAATTATCAGCTTAATGAACGAAGGTCACAAGAAATTGTGGCCTTTTTCTTAAATTTAGGGATAATATGAAGAGATTTCCAAGTATCAGAAAAAATAGGGATTTTCAGACGGTATACCGGACGGGAAAATCCTGTGCCAACAGACAGTTGGTGATGTATGTAAAGCGGACGGAGGAGCCGGCAACCAGAATCGGAATTTCCGTCAGCAAGAAAGTCGGAAACAGTGTGGTGAGACATCATATCACCCGTCTGGTGCGGGAGAGTTTCCGTCTTCACATGGACATGTTGGAGACTGGTTGTGACATCGTCGTGGTGGCGAGAGCTGCTGCAAAGGACTCAGATTATAAAACCATTGAGCGTGCATTTATGCACCTGTGCGGACTTCATAACATTGTAAGAGAATCGAAGTGAGAACATGATTAAAAAAATCTTGATTTTAATGATTCGGGGGTACCAGATTTTCCTCTCCCCGCTGAAAGTAAGAACTCACTGTATTTACACGCCGACGTGTTCTCAATACGCCATTGAGGCACTCACCAGGTACGGTGTGGTGAAAGGACTATGGTTGGCCACGAAGAGGATACTGCGGTGTCATCCGTGGGCAGAAGGCGGTTATGATCCAGTTCCGTAGCTTATGAGGAGGTAACAGATTGGAATACTTGGCATTGACAAAGACCGGGGGATTTTTCTTGTTCGCGTGGATCGTAGAGATCATGGGCTACATCATGAGCGCGCTGTTCAAGTTCACAAGCCTGTTCGGTGTTCAGAACATTGGCTTGTCGATCATTTTATTTACACTGGTCGTTAAGGTCCTGATGTTCCCGCTGACCATCAAACAGCAGAAGGCGTCCAAGCTGATGGCTGTGATGCAACCGGAGATTCAGGCGATTCAGAATAAGTATAAGGGAAAAACAGATAATGACTCCATGATGAAGATGAATGTGGAGACAAAGGCTGTTTACGAGAAATACGGCACTTCCATGACAGGCGGATGCTTACAGCTGGTAATCCAGTTGCCGATCCTTCTGGCACTGTACCGGGTAATCTACAACATCCCGGCATATGTAGGTTCTGTAAAGACACACTTCATGAACATTGTTTTCGCACTGACCGGAGTGGCAAGTGCGACTGACCTTGCAGACGGAGCAGGAGCTTCCCTTCTTCAGTTTGCAACTGAGCATAGTGTGAACTTAAAGGGTATGAATGCCATCGGTGATCTGACCGGAGTGACCGGAACGGCGCTTGGCAACAAGATGGTGGACATCCTTTACAAGATGAACCCAACCCAGTGGGGCGATCTGGCAGGCGCATTCCCGAATGCGGCAGACGTCATTCATGAAAATTATAAAGTTATTGAGGGTATGAACTCCTTCCTCGGAATCAATCTGGCAGCACAGCCGTTTGACGGAAGCTTTGTTCCGAATCTGGCATGGCTGATCCCGATTCTGGCAGGTCTGAGCCAGTACCTGAGCACGAAGCTGATGATGAACACGAACCCGTCTTCCGCAGGGGATGAGAATCAGGCAGCACAGATGATGAAGAGCATGAACGTAACCATGCCTCTGATGTCTGTCTTCTTCTGCTTCACCTTCCCGGCAGCAGTTGGTATCTACTGGGTAGCCAGCAGTGTGTTCCAGATTCTTCAGCAGTTAATCGTAAACAAGTACTTAAACAGCATGGATCTCGATCAGCTGATCGCAGAGAATGTTGCAAAGGCAAACAAGAAGCGTGAGAAGCAGGGTCTTCCGCCACAGCAGATCACTCAGAATGCAACTGCAAAGTTAAAGAACATGCAGATTGAGGCTGAGAAGGAAGAGAAGAAGCGTGCGGAGAAGCTCGAGAAGAATGATGAGCTGGTAAAAGAGTCCACTGCTTATTACAATAAGGATGCAAAGCCTGGCAGTCTTGCGTCAAAGGCTGGAATGGTTGCGAAGTACAACGAGAAACACAATAATAAATAAGGGGGAGGGACACAATGGAGGAGAAGATTACGGTTTCTGCCAAGACCTTGGATGAGGCGATCACAAAGGCGCTGATCGAATTGCAGACGACGAGTGATCATCTTGACTATGAGGTGGTTCAGAAAGAAAGCTCAGGTCTTCTTGGCTTATTTGCAAAACCCTGTGTGATTCGCGCCAGAGTGATGAGCGAGGCGGAAGAACAGACCCTGAAAGAAGAGAAGGCAAAAGCGATCAAAGCGGCTCAGATTGCCGAGGAGGAAGCGCAGAAGGCAAAAGAAGCGAGAGAGGCACAGCAGAGAGAGCTGAAAGCAAAAGTGCAGACCGAACGGCAGATCGCAAAGCCGGCAGAATCAGAGAAAAAGGAGAATGTCGAGGTTACGGCAGAGCCGGAAAACTCTGAGAAGCCGGAGCAGGCAGAGTCTGAGAAGAAGACAAAGGCGTCTGCAAAGATCGATGAGGTAGCTGTCAAGACGGCGGCGAAAAATTTCCTGAGTCAGGTTTTTGATGCGATGGAAATGGAAGTTTCTGTTGAGGCAGAGTACGATCCGTCTGAGCGCGAGCTTCGCGTGATGATGGAGGGAGGAGATATGGGAATCCTGATCGGAAAGCGCGGTCAGACCCTTGACTCTTTGCAATACCTCGTAAGCCTTGTCGTAAACCGGGAGACTGAAGGATATCTGCGCGTGAAGCTGGATACCGAGAACTACCGGGAGCGCAGAAAGGAAACGCTTGAGACACTTGCCAAGAATATTTCTTATAAGGTAAAGCGGACGAAGCATCCGGTTGCACTCGAGCCGATGAATCCGTATGAGCGCAGAATCATCCATTCCGCTCTTCAGAATGATCGCTATGTGGTGACGCGAAGCGAGGGAGAAGATCCTTACCGCCATGTTGTGATTTCTCTGAAGAAGGAAGTTCCTTACAGTGGAAATGCAACCCGTAAAGATCGTTATCCGTCACGCCGTGACAAGAATGGAGCGGAGATGGCAGATGGCAAGAAGGGCGGAAAGAAGCCTTATCGCTCTCGCAATCGTTCTGCACAGAACCATGTACCGGGTGCAAAAAACGCACAGGATGCACAGAGTCTGAGCGTGCGGAGTGAGAAGATCGGAGAGCAGGTTGTTTCTACGGAGGAAGTTGTTCTTGTGAAGACGGAGACCACGGTTGTGGAAACGATCACAACGGGTTCTGAGACAACAGAGTCATAAGATAGTTAAAAAACATCAGACGGTTTTTGAAAAAAACGGGGGTGTCTGGTAGTGGGTTTGACCACCGCCGGATGCCCCCGTTTGCGTGGGAAATTTCTACGCAATGTCAGTGGATGTGATATAATTCAGAATGTATATTTACCATTTTGGTTGGAAGCTGACTTTGGTGGCGCTCCTCCGGCAAGGCAAAGTTATGCAAACGCGCTCTCGCTCTGGGGTCGATGTAGCGGTGCATAAGGCTGTAAAGTACACAGACTAAGCACCGACATCTCACACGGGTTTGCATGAACTTTCCTGCCTTCGGAGCTTTCCGTATAAGATTTAATAGAGCATTGACTGGGGCTTAGAAGTTCCAGTATGCAGTTATAGGAATTAGGATAGAAAAGAGGCAGATATGGAAAAAGTTACCGATACGATTGCAGCGGTTGCTACGGCGATGAGCAGTTCCGGAATCGGAATCATCCGGATCAGCGGATCGGAGGCGATTGAGGTTGCGGATCGGATTTTTAGGAGCCGAAGAGAGGGCTTTTGTCTGGCGGATGCAAAGACGCACACGATTCATTATGGAATGGTGTATGACGGGGAGGAAGCACTTGATGAGGTGCTCGCGATGGTGATGCGCGGACCGCACAGCTACACGGCAGAGGATACGGTTGAGATCAACTGTCATGGCGGTGTTCTCGTCATGAAGCGGATTCTTGAGACTGTGATCCGAAACGGTGCCCGTCCGGCGGAACCGGGAGAATTTACGAAACGTGCATTTTTGAATGGAAGAATGGATCTGTCACAGGCGGAGGCGGTGATCGATGTGATCAACTCCCGCAGTGAATATGCGATGCGATCTTCAGTCAGTCAGTTGAGCGGATCACTCTCAAGAAAGGTGAAGAAACTCAGAGAGGATATTCTGTATCAGATTGCCTTTATTGAGTCCGCCCTTGACGATCCGGAACACATCTCGCTTGATGGATATGAGGAGAAGTTAAATGGGCTTCTCGCGCCGATGGTGGAGGAACTCGAAAAGCTGCTGAGATCAGCGGATAACGGAAAACTGCTCTCAGAGGGAATCAAGACGGTCATTCTCGGAAAGCCGAATGCAGGAAAATCTTCGCTGATGAATGTTCTGGTGGGTGAGGAGCGTGCGATTGTCACGGACATTGCGGGAACGACGAGAGATACGCTCGAGGAGCAGATTCGCCTCAGAGGAATCAGCCTCAATATCATTGATACGGCGGGAATCCGTGAGACCGAGGATCGCGTTGAGCAGATCGGTGTGAGCAGAGCGCGTGCGGCTGCAAATGAGGCAGATCTGATTATCTATGTGGTTGACGGTTCGAGTCCGCTTGATGAGAATGACCGGATGATCATCGATCTGATCCGCGACCGAAAGGCGATTGTTCTGCTGAATAAGTCCGACCTTGAGATGCGGGTTTCGGAAGAAGAGCTGGCAGAGCTGACCGGCGAAAAGACGGTTCTGAGTGTGTCTGCGAGGGAGGAGACCGGAATTGATTGCCTTGAGCAGGAGATTGAGAAACTGTTCTATGAGGGAAATCTGGATTTCAACGATGAGATTCTGATCACAAATGTGCGCCACAAGACAGCTCTCGAACAGGCTTTGGCTTCGCTTCGGATGGTTCAGACGGGAATCGCAGATCAGATGCCGGAGGATTTCCTCACGATTGATCTGATGGACGCATACCGCCAGCTTGGAACGATCATCGGCGAGGCAGTGGAGGATGATCTCGTCAACGAGATTTTCAGCAAGTTCTGTATGGGAAAATAAAATCGTGTTAAATAGAATAGAAGCAAACTATCTGTTATTTGAAGGTAGTAGATTTTTGTCCATGACAAATGAAAGGATTTAGTTATGAAATGTTTGGAAGAAAGCTATGATGTGGTTGTCGTAGGAGCCGGACATGCGGGCTGTGAGGCAGCGCTTGCGTGTGCGAGACTGGGACTTGAGACGATTGTATTTACGGTCAGCGTGGACAGCATTGCGCTGATGCCGTGTAACCCGAATGTTGGCGGAAGCTCGAAGGGACATCTCGTCCGCGAACTCGATGCACTTGGCGGAGAAATGGGAAAAAATATTGACGCGACGTTTATCCAGTCAAAGATGCTCAATGAGTCGAAGGGACCGGCAGTCCACTCCCTGCGTGCTCAGGCAGACAAGCAGGAGTACAGCCGTCATATGCGCCGGACACTGGAGAATACTGACCATCTGACGATCCGTCAGGCGGAGGTCTCTGAGCTGATCGTGGAGGATCACTGCATAAAGGGAGTTAAGACGTTCTCAGGAGCCGTCTATTATGCAAAGGCAGTTGTTCTGGCAACCGGAACCTACCTGCGTGCGCGCTGTATCTACGGAGAAATCAGCAATGCGACAGGTCCGAACGGACTTCAGGCAGCAAACCATCTGACGGATTCCCTGATTGCAAACGGGGTGGAGATGTTTCGATTTAAGACCGGAACGCCGGCGCGTGTGGACAAGAGAAGCATTGATTTTTCAAAGATGGAGGAGCAGTTTGGAGATGAGAGAGTTGTGCCATTCTCGTTTTCGACCGATCCGGAGTCGATTCAGAAGGATCAGGTATCCTGCTGGCTGACGTACACGAATGAGGAGACTCACCAGATCATCCGCGACAACCTCGATCGCTCCCCGCTGTTTTCAGGTGCGATCGAGGGAACGGGTCCGCGCTACTGCCCGTCGATCGAGGACAAGGTTGTGAAGTTCCCGGATAAGTCCCGCCATCAGGTCTTTGTTGAGCCGGAGGGACTTTACACGAACGAGATGTATCTTGGCGGAATGTCGAGTTCTCTGCCGGAGGATGTGCAGTATGCGATGTACCGCACCGTACCGGGACTCGAGCATGTGAAGATCGTGCGAAATGCGTATGCGATTGAGTATGACTGCATCAATTCGCGCCAGCTCAAGTCTTCGCTTGAATTTAAGACGATTCACGGACTTTTCAGCGGTGGTCAGTTCAACGGAAGTTCCGGATATGAGGAGGCAGCGGTTCAGGGATTTATGGCAGGAGTCAATGCATCGATGCAGGTGCTCGGACGGGAGCCGGTGATTCTTGACCGTTCTCAGGCTTATATCGGAGTTTTGATCGATGATCTTGTGACGAAGGAGAACCATGAGCCGTATCGAATGATGACCTCGCGTGCCGAGTATCGTCTGCTCCTCAGACAGGACAATGCAGATCTTCGCCTTCGTGGAATCGGTCATGAGATCGGACTTGTCAGCGATGAGGAGTATGAGAGAGTCTGCCAGAAGGAGAAGGACATTGAGACGGAGGTTGATCGCCTTGAGCACACGACGACAGGAGCAAACGAGAGGGTGCAGGCATTTTTGCGTGCACACGGAAGTACCGAGCTCAAGACAGGAGCAACGATGGCAGAACTTCTGAGACGACCAGAGCTTGATTACTTCATGCTTGCAGAGATCGACCCGAAGCGTCCAGAGCTTCCGCACGATACTGCCGAGCAGGTTAATATCAATGTGAAGTATGAGGGATATTTAAAGCGTCAGATGCAACAGGTCGCACAGTTTAAGAAGCTCGAGAGCAAGCGCCTTGATCCAGACTTTGATTACAGCACGGTGAACAGCCTGAGAATTGAGGCAGTGCAGAAGCTCAATCTCTACAAGCCGGTGTCGATCGGTCAGGCATCCAGAATTTCCGGTGTTTCACCGGCGGACATCTCCGTTCTTCTGGTGCATTTGGAGCAGTTGCGTCACGGCGGCCATAGCAGTCACGAAAAGAAACAGGAAAGCTAAGAGAGGATAAGGGAAAAAGCCGGAATGGAAGAAATTTTTAGAGAAAAAATGGAAGTCGGAGTTCGGGAGGCAGGACTGGAATTGTCTGAGAAGCAGATGGAACAGTTCTATCGCTACTATGAACTTCTTGTTGAGTGGAACAAGGTGATGAACCTGACAGGAATCACTGAGGTCGGGGATGTCGCAGAAAAGCATTTTGTGGACAGCCTTGCGCTCGTGCGCGCTGTTGAGGTGTCCGCGCTCGATGGCGCGAAGCTGATCGATGTCGGAACGGGAGCGGGCTTTCCGGGGCTTCCGCTCAAGATCGCATTTCCAGAGCTTAAGGTGACGCTTCTCGATTCGCTGAATAAGAGAATCAAATTTTTGAATGAGGTCATCGGGGAGCTTGGTCTTGAGGGAATCGAGACAATCCACGGAAGAGCCGAGGATTTTGGAAAGAATCCACAGTATCGCGAGCAGTATGATTTCAGTGTATCGCGGGCAGTTGCAAACACGGCATCGTTGTCGGAGTACTGCCTGCCGTTTGTAAAGATTGGTGGATACTTTGTGCCGTACAAGTCGGGAAAGATTGACGAGGAGCTGAAAGCCGGCGAGAAGGCGATTCAGGTTCTCGGTGGAAATGTGGAAAACGTTGTGAGATTTACACTTTCCGGTGCAGAGGCAGACAGAAGTCTCGTGATGATCAGGAAGACAGAGAAGACGCCGAAGCGTTTTCCGAGAAAAGCCGGAGTTCCGGCGAAGGAGCCGATTGTGTAGCTGCAGAGAAGAACAAGAATACGAATCGGTAAAGGTGAAAATAAAAGGGTGCGTGAAAAATGAGGAATCATTTTTTGCGCACCCTTTTGGCTTTAGGGGAAAAATTTCCCCCTAAATATAATAGTTTGGGATTCTTTATCTTGCAGGTACAATCTCAATCCAGTATCCGTCCGGATCGCCGATGAAATAGATTCCCATTGCCTTATTTTCAAAGCAGATGATACCCATATCTTTGTGGCGGGCGTGGAGCGCCTCGAATTCGTCGGTTGTGAAGGCGAGATGGAACTCACATTCGCCGAGATCGTAAGGCTCGGTGCGATCCTTGAGCCAGGTCAGCTCGAGGGTGAAGTCGGAGCTTCCGTCACCGAGGTAGACGAGCTTGAAGGAGCCGTCCTCCGCATTTTTCTCTCTGACCGGAGTCAGATTCAGAGCCTCCTTATAGAAGGCGATGCTTTTTTCAAGATCAAGAACATTAAAGTTAAAGTGATTGAATCGGATCATTCTGATAATGTTTCCTTTCCTGTTTTTCCTTTCATTGTATCCGGAATTAGAAGAAAACTCAAGCGTTATATATATGAGTGCTTGTTTTCGTTTGAATTTTCACGTATAATAGGAAAATGGGATATATTTGATACATTAGAAAAATCTATTGAAATTCGAAGATAAAGGAGGGGATGGAATGAGACAGACAGAAACGGATGACAAGATTCAGGAAAAACAGGCCATTTTAATTGTAGATGATTCTGAGATGAATCGTGCGATCCTGACGGATATGCTTCAGGAAGATTATCGGACTCTGGAAGCAGAAAATGGAGTACAGGCAGTTGAACTCATCCGCAAATATTCCGATGCTATTGATCTGGTTCTTCTGGACATTACCATGCCGGAGATGGATGGTTTTGAAGTATTGGCAATCATGAACAAGTATCATCTGATTGACAATATTCCGGTCATCATGATTTCAGCAGAGCGAGCATCTTCTTACATGGAGCGCGCCTATGAACTTGGTGTAACGGATTACATCAGCCGTCCGTTTGACGCGCTGATTGTACGGCGCAGAGTAGAAAATACCCTCATGCTTTATGCAAAACAAAAACGTCTGGTAGGTCTTGTTGCGGATCAGGTTTATGAGAAAGAGCGAAACAACAGTATGATGGTGAATATTCTCAGTCATATTGTGGAGTTTCGAAATGGCGAGAGTGGACTTCACGTCCTTCACATAAATACGATGACAGAGATTCTGCTTCAACACCTTGTAGAAAAGACGGACAAATATCCACTGACTCAGGAGGATATCATCCGAATCTCCACGGCATCGGCACTTCATGACATCGGAAAGATCAGTATCCCGGATGAGATCATTAACAAATCGGGAAGACTGACCAAAGAAGAGTTTGAGATTATGAAAACGCACTCGGCAGTCGGAGCTTCGATGCTGTCTGCGATCACGGCTTATCAGAATGAGTCGTTTATGAAAACGGCATATGAGATCTGTCGCTGGCATCATGAGAGATACGATGGAAAGGGATATCCGGATGGACTCAAGGGAGATGAGATCCCGATTTCCGCACAGATTGTCTCCCTTGCAGATGTCTACGATGCGCTGACGAGTGAGCGATGTTACAAGAAGGCGTTTTCGCATGAGACTGCAATCAACATGATCATGAACGGAGAGTGCGGTGCATTCAATCCACTGTTGCTGGACTGTCTGCTTGAAGTTGCGGGAGATATTCAGAGAGAGCTTGCTGTGAATTCACCGGAGCGAGAATTTCAGGTGCATGAGACGGTGGAGCAGATTCTCAAGCATAAGAAATTACACGGATACGGCTACTCGATCAACCAGATGCGAATTGAGCAGGCGAAGAAGGAATTCTTCTTTGAGCATGAGAGAACACTGGTATTTGATTACAGCGAGCTGACGAATGTTATCCTGTTTTCAAACTGGGGCAGACGTCTTCTGGGATTGAAGAAGAATCAGCTTGATCTCAGAAAAGAATCCTCATTGCTTCAGGATCAGAATACATTGGAACAGATTCGGGCAGAGCTTGCAAAGACGACACCGGAGAATCCGTCGATCGATCTCAAGATCGAGATTCATGCGTTCGGCGAGATGAAAGAACATCGCCTGGTGGCGAGAACATTATGGTCTGATGGAGAGGAAGCACTTCGCGTGGGTGTGATTGGAAGAGCGGAAGAAGTCTTCCAGCTGGATGAAAGGAGATAGAGGAAATGAATTTGAGAGAGTGTTATGAAGCAATGGGAGCAGACTTTGATGCAGTTCTGTTTCGTCTTCGCAGTGAGGGATTGATTAAAAAATTTGTGCTCAAATTTGTGGACGATCCGAGCTATTCACAGCTGGAGCAGACGATGCAGGCAGAAGATTATAAGGAGGCGTTCCGCGCCGCACATACGATCAAAGGTGTTGCGCAGAATATGGGATTTGATGGTCTTTCGCAGTCCTCTTCCGATCTGACAGAGTGCCTTCGTCCGGCAGGTGAGGACAAGGCAGTTGACATCGCAGAGGCAGATCGTCTCTGGACACAGGTGCAGGCAGATTATGCGCGCACAATCTCTGCAATCAAGGCAATGAATGAGTAAGCGCAATAAGTAAGATGGAATGATATTCGGACATTAAGAGAAAAAGCGATTTTCCTATCCGTTTGAGGGAATACCTCAGAGTGGACGGGAAAATCGCCTTTTTATTTCATAATTTCATAGAAAACTGTGCGCAGTGAGCGGAACTTAGTGGATGTAGGTGCGGATCAACTCGACGAGCTCTTCCGGAGCCTCAAGCTGAGGAAGTCCCTTTGTGCCAGGAATCAGCGCGGTCTCAATCGCGGAATTGTATTCCTTGTACTCATTCAGCCGATCTTCGATGTGTTCGATTCCATTTCCGCCGATCAGATACATGCTGTTGTCAATCTTGCGGAGCGCATTGACGATGTTACAGCGCGTGTAATTACAGCTTATGCTCGCATACATGGATTTCGGAGAACCGCCGAGATGCGCGGACTCATAGTAGGCATCCACATATGAGGATTTGACGGAATACGGATTCTGGAAGCCGGACTCAACGAAACGCTCATGGATTGCCTGACGGCTGTTCGCGATGTTGTAGAGAAGGGTTCCGATCATCGGAAGCTCTACGACGAACTTATACATCTTTGATGCCTTTCCCGGCATCTGACAGAAATCCTGTACGCTCAGCGGATTGATGAACATCAACTGGTCAAAAAGTTCCGGATTGTTGGCACATGCCATGATCGGAATCGACGCGGACTCTCCGGTTGCGATGACGCTTGTGCGGTGACCGATCTCAGATTTGATGAAATCAGAGATCAACTGGACGTAGAGGTAATTCGTATACGTCATGTTTGCTTTCTCAGAGCGTCCACATCCGAGCAGATCGATCGTGTAGACCGTGTAATCGTTCTGGAGAGAGGAGACAATCCGACTCCACTCGTAACCGCTCGAGGCGGAATTCAGATCGTGGATCAGAAGCAGGGGCATTCCGCTTCCGGCTTTCGTGTAATGCACATTTCCGAGACGCCATTTGAAGCACAGCGATTTTGACTTGTCATCGTTTAAAAGATTCTTTGACACAGCTGTGACTTTGATAATTTTATTGATAGCCGCGATGGAGGCAGCGGTAGTGGCAGACAGGATCAGCAGGGTCAATAATTTGTTTTTTGCCTTCATAGAATACCTCCTTGTTGCAGGCGAGACAGGTTTGATCTGAGCGTAAAGAGCAACAGATCTGTTGATATTATAGTACAAATTGTCGGGATAGGCAATAAAAAGACAGAAAATTAGAAGCAGATAGCGAGAGCAGTTTCACAGGAACAAATTATCAGACAACTCCCGGCGTGTATTTCATTGATTTCTTATAGGAAAACAAAAAAAATTGTGTTATACTATTCCCCGTAAAAAAGAACGGGTTTCCGCGGAGAATCCGAACCTTTCCACGGGTGACCCATGAGAGATACAATAAAAAGGATGCAGAATGGGTAGAATAATAGCGATTGCAAATCAGAAAGGTGGCGTGGGAAAGACGACCACGGCGATCAATCTTTCAGCGTGTCTGGCAGAGGCAGGACAGAAGGTTCTGTCGGTGGATTTTGATCCGCAGGGAAATGCCACGAGCGGACTGGGATTTGAGAAGGAAGAGATGGACAAGACTGTCTATGAGCTGTTACTTGGGGACTGCGGACTGGATGCGTGCATTTATCAGGATGTACAGGAGAATCTTGATGTGATGCCGTCGGATATGAATCTCGCAGCGGCAGAGATTGAGCTTCTCGATGTGAAGAACAAGGAATCTCTTCTTCGCACGGAACTCAAGAAGATTTCGGATTCCTATGATTTCATTATCATTGACTGTCCGCCGTCTCTGAATATCCTGACGATCAACGCACTGACTGCGGCAGATACGGTGCTTGTCCCGATTCAGTGTGAGTACTATGCGCTGGAGGGTTTAAGCCAGATTCTTCAGACGGTCGAAATGGTGAAGAAGCGCCTGAATCCAGATCTGGAACTCGAGGGTGTCGTCTTCACGATGTACGATGCGAGAACAAATCTCTCGCTTGAGGTGGTGGAGAATGTAAAGAAACACCTTAACGAGACGATTTATAAGACGATCATTCCGCGAAATGTGAGACTGGCAGAGGCCCCGAGCCACGGAATGCCGATCAATCTTTATGACTCACGTTCGAGCGGTGCGGAGAGCTATCGGATGCTTGCTTCAGAAGTAATCAACAGAGGGGGAGAGGAATGAGAAGAAGCAGAAAGGGACTTGGAAGAGGACTTGGTGCATTTTTCGGAGAGGAAGTTGTAGACGAGGTTTCTGGAAAGAGTTCAGACGGTGCAGAGGCTCAGAAAGAGCTTTTCGTCAAAGTGACGGAGATTGAGCCGAACCCGGATCAGCCGAGAAAATATTTTGATGAGGAACAGCTCAATGAGCTGGCAGAGTCTATCAAGCAGTATGGAGTTCTTCAGCCACTTCTCGTCCAGAAGAAGAGAGACCACTATGAGATTGTCGCAGGAGAGCGCAGATGGCGTGCAGCGAGAATCGCAGGAGTTGAGAAAGTTCCGGTTGTTGTCCGCGAGTTCAGTCCTCAGGAGGCGATGGAGATCGCTCTGATTGAGAATCTTCAGAGAGAGGACCTTGACCCGATTGAAGAGGCAAAGGCATATGAGCGCCTGATGCTCGAATTCCGCATGACACAGGGAGAAATCGCAAAGCGCGTATCAAAGAGCCGTACCGTCATCACAAACAGCGTTCGTCTGCTCTATCTGAATCCGGACGTTCAGAAAATGGTTTCGGAAAAGAGAATCACGAGCGGTCATGCGCGTGCGATTTTGAGCCTTCAGGATCAGGATCAACAGCTGGAACTGGCAAAGATTGTGGAGAGAGATCACCTCAACGTGCGCGAGGTCGAGAGAGCCGTCAAGACCTTCGGAAAAGAGAAAAAGGAAGAAGTGGCAGAAGAGACCAAGGCAAGTACAGAGGGGAAGAATTCTGGTGTAAGTGCAGAGTCCACGGAGAAGACTTCGGATATGGCGGAGCTCTCTGTTTCGACGACGAAGGAAGCGGAGAAAGCGAAACAGAAGATCACCGAAAAAATGACCGGAAATCTGGCTCAGAAACCTTTGGAGACGAGGGAGGATGAGCAGATTGCGATGGTCTATCGAGATCTTGAGGATCGTCTGAAAGAGATTCTCGGAACTCAGGTTGTCATCAATCGAAAGGACAACAGCAGAGGAAAGATCGAGATTTCGTATTATTCTCAGTCTGAGCTTGAGAGGATCATCGAATTACTTGAGTCCATCCAGTGACACCAGTAACATTGGATAGCAGACAAAGTAGTGACAAAAGATACACAGAAATAGATAGGAGTGGAAGACAGAATGGAAGGAAGCATTCTCAATAATCTTGGGATTGATCCGTTTTATATTATTCTGGCGCTGGCAGTTCTGAATCTGATCCTTCTGATTGTCGTGTTTGTGGGAGTTTTGAAGATGCAACAGCTCTACCGTGGATACGATTATTTCATGAGAGGAAAAGATGCGGAATCTCTCGAGGAGCTGATCTCCGAGCAGATGGATGAGATTCTCGAACTGCGCTCTCAGGATCGCGCAAACAAGGACGCGATCCGGACGGCGAACAAGAACAGCCGGGCAGCTTTTCAGAAAATTGGAATTGTAAAGTACAATGCGTTTCAGGGAATGGGCGGAAACTTGAGTTTCGCTCTCGCCATCCTCGACTACACGAACACCGGATTTGTTATCAATTCGGTTCACAGCAGAGAGGGCTGTTACCTGTATCTGAAGGAGGTGGATCGCGGAGAGACCGAGGTTCTTCTTGGAAATGAGGAGAAGGAAGCGTTGGAGCAGGCACTCGGATACAAGGAGAGAGAGCAGTAGGATATAAGAAGTTAAATATAAAAATCAAATACGAAAAATGAGGAGAGTCCGGGATGCCGGACTTTTTCTTGTATGATAGGAAATTGCGTCCTATCATACAAAAAATGCTCCGCAAGGGTGCAAAGCGCCAGTGGCGCTTGTTATGCACCGACCGCAGTGGAACGAAGATGTGCACTCGGTGCAGGAGTAGGTGGTTGCCGAAGCACATTCTTTTTTTGTATTAGGGCGTATTTTTTTTTAAAATAGAAAAAAACTTGAAAAGACATATTGACAATTATTTAACGATTCGATATAATGCATATAGAATCAAGTTGTTAAAAAAATATCAAACAAGAAACAACGAGAATACTACAACAAAGAAACATCGTAAACCCTAACATCGATTATGAAACACAGACATCAAAACATTGAGTTAGAGAATAACATTTTTGGAGGAGAATCAAGATGGCAAAGAAAGAAGAAGTAGTAACTTCCGGAATCATTGACAACGTGGAAGCTCTGGAAGCCAAGATGAAAGCAATGCGCGAGGCGCAGAAGATATTTGCTACCTATACTCAGGAGCAGGTTGATGAGATTTTCTACCGTGCAGCACTGGCAGCGAACAAGATGAGAATTCCGCTGGCAAAGATGGCTGTGGAAGAGACCGGAATGGGTATCGTAGAGGATAAGGTCATCAAAAACAACTACGCAGCTGAGTATATCTACAACGCTTACAAGAATACGAAGACCTGTGGAGTCATCGAGGAAGATAAGGCATACGGCATCAAGAAGATCGCAGAGCCGATCGGTCTGGTTGCAGCCGTTATCCCGACGACGAACCCGACTTCTACCGCAATCTTCAAGACTCTGATCTGTCTGAAGACAAGAAATGCGATCATCATTTCCCCGCATCCGCGTGCTAAGGCATCTACGATTGCAGCAGCAAAGGTTGTTCTGGATGCAGCCGTTAAGGCTGGTGCACCGGAAGGCATCATCGGATGGATCGATGTTCCGTCACTGGAGCTGACCAACACCGTTATGAAGGATGCAGACATCATCCTTGCAACTGGTGGTCCGGGAATGGTTAAGGCAGCTTACTCCTCCGGAAAACCGGCACTCGGCGTAGGCGCAGGAAACACTCCGGCAATCATCGATGATACCGCAGACATCAAGCTGGCAGTCAACTCGATTATCCACTCCAAGACCTTTGATAATGGTATGATCTGTGCATCTGAGCAGTCCGTAACCGTTCTGGCTCCGGTGTATGAGGAAGTGAAGAAAGAGTTCATCTACCGCGGATGCTACTTCTTAAAGCCGGATGAGCTTGATAAGGTAAGAAAGACAATCATCATCAACGGCGCGCTGAACGCAAAGATCGTTGGTCAGAAAGCACACACGATCGCAAAGCTCGCAGGCGTTGATGTTCCGGAAGATACCAAGATCCTGATCGGTGAGGTTGAGTCCGTAGAGCTGAGCGAGGAGTTTGCACACGAGAAGCTGTCTCCGGTACTGGCTATGTACAAGGCACAGACCTTCGATGAGGCAATCGCAAAGGCAGAGAGACTGGTAGCAGATGGAGGTTACGGTCATACGTCTTCCCTGTATGTCAATGTCAACGAGAAAGAGAAACTTGCAAAGCATGCAGCAGCAATGAAGACCTGCCGTATCCTCGTAAATACCCCGTCTTCTCAGGGTGGTATCGGCGATATCTACAACTTCAAACTGGCTCCGTCTCTGACACTTGGATGTGGTTCTTGGGGTGGCAACTCCGTTTCCGAGAACGTTGGTGTAAAACACCTGATCAATATCAAGACTGTGGCTGAGAGGAGAGAGAACATGCTGTGGTTCCGTGCACCTGAGAAGGTATACTTCAAGAAAGGATGTATGCCAGTCGCATTAAGCGAGCTGAAAGACGTACTTGGCAAGAAGAGAGCTTTCATCGTAACCGACTCATTCTTATACATGAACGGTTATACGAAGCCGATCACCGATAAGCTGGATGAGATGGGTATCGTATACCAGTGCTTCTCTGATGTACAGCCGGATCCGACTCTGGCAAACGCACAGGCAGGTGCAAAGGCAATGAGTGCATTCAAGCCGGATGTCATCATCGCACTCGGTGGTGGTTCTGCAATGGATGCCGGAAAGATCATGTGGGTAATGTATGAGCATCCGGAAGTAGACTTCCAGGATATGGCAATGCGCTTCATGGATATCCGTAAGCGTGTATACACCTTCCCGAAGATGGGTGAGAAGGCATACTTTGTAGCAATCCCGACTTCCTCCGGTACCGGTTCTGAGGTGACATCCTTCGCGGTTATCACCGATCAGGAGACGGGAATCAAGTATCCGCTGGCTGACTACGAACTGCTCCCGGATATGTCCATCGTCGATGCAGACAACATGATGAGCCAGCCGAAGGGTCTGACGAGCGCATCTGGTGTCGATGTTCTGGTACACGCACTCGAGGCTTACGTTTCCGTGATGGCAAGCGACTACACCGATGGTCTTGCACTCAAGGCAATGAAGAACGTATTCGATTACCTCCCGCGCGCTTACAACAACGGAAACGATGTTGAGGCAAGATGCAAGATGGCAGATGCTTCCTGCATGGCTGGTATGGCATTCAACAATGCCTTCCTTGGAGTATGTCACTCCATGGCACACAAACTGGGTGCTTTCCATCACATCCCGCACGGTATCGCAAATGCGCTGATGCTTGAGCTTGTAGTGGCTTACAACTCCGCAGAGGTTCCGAGAAAGATGGGTACCTTCCCGCAGTACGAGTATCCGCACACCCGCGCAAGATACGCAGAGTGCGCCCGCTTCGTAGGTATCCAGGCGAAGAACGATGAGGAGGCTGTAAACAAGCTGATCGAGAAGATCCACGCACTCAAAGAGACTGTCGGCGTGAAGAAGACGATTGCAGACTACGGCGTAGATGAGAAGTACTTCCTCGACACTCTGGATGCAATGACCGAGCAGGCATTCGATGACCAGTGTACTGGTGCAAACCCGAGATACCCGCTGATGAGCGAGATCAAGGAGATGTATCTGAAGGCTTACTACGGAAAATAAATTCTCACATTATGGTATATGGGTGGGAATGAGAGAAGTTTCAATCACCACTTGCAATTTCACAAATAATTCGGTATAATCCAACAACATAAGAGCAGAGGCGGAGCATTCGATGGCGAATATCGTGATCGGGTGCGCCGCCTCTTTTTGTGCCAAGGCACATTTTTTTAGAGAGGAGGAATCCGAATCGTGTATCAGGTACTTCTTGTGGAGAATGAGGAACGGACGAGGGCGCAGGCATCTTCCTATCCGCTCTGGAAACATGGATTTTACAGACTGGCTGGAGTTGCAGTGAACGGAAAGGATGCCCTCGAAAAGATGGCGGTGAATCGCTATGACATTGTGATTGCAGATGTGACGATGCCGGTGATGGGAGGGCTTGAACTTTGCAGGCAGATCCGGGATGGCGGATATTCGTCGTGTGTGATTCTCGCCGGACCGCAGAATGATTTTTATTGTGCGAGGGAGGGGATGCGTCTCGGCGCAGTCGATTACATTGAGAAACCGTACAGCGAGGAGAAATTGACCGAAGCTCTGTTTTTTGCGGGCAGGAGTCGGCTTGTGCCGGAGGAGGATAAGGGAATCCGGTTTTACCGGAAACTGCTTGAGAACCCGGATCAGGCGGATGTCGGGGCGCTTGTGCGAGAACTCTGTGCAGATGCAAAGAAGGGATGTTTGAATCCCGAGGCAGAACTTCGCGGGCGGGTCTTGGATATCCTTGAGCAAATCTGGCAGAAGATGGAGGAGGAAGCGCTCTGGTTGCGTTTTTTAGATCCTGTGGATATTCCGGACGGGAGTGGGCGATTCTGTGGAAAACTCAGCAAAAAACTCAGTGAAAAATGGAGTGAGAAAGAGGGAGATTTCGGAGAGATTGAAATTCAGAAAATGGAGAGCGAGGGAGCAAAGATTCGACAGTTTGCAGAGCAGGTGATCACAGAGTTTTTAGAGCGCATCCGTCGGTATGAGCTGGCAACTCCGGATTCCCTTGTCAACCGGATTGCCGGAATTGTGGAGCAGAATGCCTCGATGGAGAATATTCAGGAATATCTCGAGCAACAGCTTGACTTAAGTCGTGACTACATGGGAAAACGATTTCGACGGCGAACCGGGGTCACAATCTCGGATTACTGCATGCGGATGAGGATGGAAAAGGCGAAGGGAATGCTCCGAGGAACAAACAAAAAAGTCTATGAAATCAGCGAGGAACTCGGGTATGCGACCGTGGATTATTTTACAAAACTGTTCAAAAGTTATACGGGCTACACCCCTGCCGGATACCGGAAATCATGCTGAAATCCGAAAATATCGGGTATAAAACCGAAAATGTATGGTTTTTTTTACGTCACAAATCATGTATGATTCTCTCATCTGCAAAACGCAGGAAAAACAAAATAAGCGGTATGAAAAGACGAAGCTGTCATGTTCCAAAAAGAGGGAACGGACGGCTATTTTTTTATTTCAAAAAATTTTTATCGAACTTTTCATACGGCAGAAAGCCAGAACGAAAAACTTGATGAGGAGGAAACAATTATGAAGAAGATGAACAGAGTGGCAAGCGCAGTTATGGCGGTTGCAATGGCATTTTCCCTCGCAGGCTGTAGCGGTGGTGCAATGTCGGAGGTATCGGGAAGCAGTGCATCGGCTGAGACAGAGAGTAAGACTTCAGAGTCTGGAAGCGAGCAGGCGAGCACCCCGGAATCATCGGGTGATACGATCAAGGTTGGAATCCTTCATTCCCTGAGTGGAACGATGGCGATCAGTGAGACGTCGGTGAAGGATGCGGAGCTTCTGGCAATCAAGGAGATCAACGAGGCAGGTGGTGTCCTCGGAAAACAGCTCGAGCCGGTTGTGGAAGATGGAGCTTCCGACAATGCAACATTCAAGGAGAAGGCAGAGAAACTTCTTCTGAATGACAAGGTTGCAACGGTATTTGGATGTTGGACTTCTGCAAGCAGAAAGGCAGTGCTTCCGACATTTGAGAGCAACAATGGTCTTCTGTGGTATCCGGTACAGTATGAGGGCATGGAGTCATCCCCGAACATCTTTTATGTAGGAGCTGCTCCGAACCAGCAGATTGTTCCGGCAATCGAGTACATGAGTGAGAATTACGGAAAGAAAGTATTCCTGCTCGGTTCCGATTACGTTTTCCCGCGCACGGCAAATGAGATCGTGAAGAAGCAGGCTGAGGCACTTGGAATGGAGGTTGTCGGTGAGGAGTATACCCCGATGGGTCATACCGATTACACGACGATCATCAGCAAGATCCAGCAGGCACAGCCGGACTTCATTTTCAACACCTTGAATGGTGATTCCAACGTTGCATTCTTCAAGCAGTACAAGGATGCAGGCCTGACACCGGATCAGATCCAGACTCTCTCCGTATCGATCGCAGAGGAGGAGGTTGCCGGAATCGGTGCTTCTTATCTGGAAGGTCATCTGACCGCATGGAACTATTATGAGACGACCGATACACCGGAAAATGAGAAATTCGTTGAGGCGTACAAGGCAGAATACGGAGAGGACCGTGTGACGGATGATCCGATTGAGGCTGGTTATGATGCCGTTTATCTCTGGGCGAAAGCCGTTGAGAAGGCAGGTTCCATCGATGTTGACAAAGTAAAAGAGGCAGCAGGCGGAATTGAGTTCTCCGCTCCGGAGGGCACGATCACAATCGACGGTGACAACCAGCATATGTACAAGCCGGTACGAATCGGTAAGATCAATGCAGACGGTCTGATCGATGAGGTTTGGAGCACGGACGAGGCAGTGAAGCCGGACCCGTACTTAAGCACTTACGAGTGGGCAAGCGGACTTTCCACTCAGTAAAAGAACTTAGCAAAAGAGAATATCGTTCACAGACAATGGTGATAATGGCATCCCGACTTCGGTCGGGATGTCTTCGTTAAGAGGAAAAATTCATTTTGGTGAGAGCAAAACAGGATTTGGTTTGAGAAAAAACTGGAAGGGAGAGAAAACTATGGAACTATTTCTGATGCAGTTGTTTAACGGAATCAGCGTCAGTTCCATTCTGCTTTTGGCAGCGCTTGGACTGGCGATTACATTTGGACTTATGGGAGTCATCAACATGGCTCACGGAGAATTTATCATGATTGGGGCCTACACCGCCTACGTCGTTCAGAACTTTTTTAAAAAGTATCTTCCGGCATCGGTGTTTGACAGTTACTGCATCGTGGCAATTCTTCTTTCTTTTCTCGTCGCAGGGTTCTGCGGTCTGATTCTGGAAAAGCTGATTATTAGAAAGCTCTATGGAAGAGCGGCGGACAGCCTGCTTGTGACCTGGGGCATCAGCCTGATTCTCCAGCAGGGAGCACGAAGCATTTTCGGTTCTCCGAACGTTGGAGTGGAGGCACCGTCCTTCCTTGAGAACAGCTTAAAGATTTCTGGTATGCTCGCCCTTCCGTACAAACGTCTTTTCATTCTCCTGATTGCGGTTATCTGTCTCCTCGGTGTCTACGCGCTGATGTTCAAGACCCGCCAGGGAAGAAACATTCGTGCAGTTATGCAGAATCGAAATATGGCTGCGAGTCTTGGAGTCAACACAAGCCGGGTCGATGCTTCCACATTTGCGATCGGTTCGGGACTTGCGGGACTTGCCGGTTGTGCACTGACCTGGATCGGAGCAATCGGACCGACACTCGGAACGAACTACATCGTGGACACGTTCATGACGGTTGTTGTGGGTGGTGCAGGAAGCATCATCGGTTCGGTATTCGGAGCTGGATTTATCGGAGTCGGTGAGACCGCATTTGAGTTTATGACAACCGCTTCGATGGGAAAAGTTCTGATCTTTGTGTGCGTCATCATCCTGCTTCAGTTTCGTCCTAAGGGCATTTTTGCCGTACATACCCGCTCCCTTGAGGATTAATCGAGGATTAATTGAGAAAGCGAGATTTCCAAGTATTTATTATTATTTGGAGAAGGAACAGCGGGAAAGAGAACAAGCCGTGATGGTTGGTGCAATTCATGAGCGGTAACGTTGAATGAGTTAAGGTGAGGAAAGGATGGTACAGCGATGAAACCTAGACCTGCGATGAAAATAAAGGGAACCACGATTCTGGTTCTTCTGATCTTTTTGTTTCTCGGCACACTTCCATTTTACATGCCGATGTTTCGTGTCAGCCTGTTTGGAAAATATATGTGCTTTGCGATTGTTGCCCTCGGACTTGATATGATCTGGGGATACACGGGAATTTTAAGTCTCGGTCACGGCGTTTATTTTGGACTTGGCGCTTACTGTATGGCGATGTATCTTAAACTCGAAGCCTCGGGCGGAGCTCTTCCGGATTTCATGCAGTGGACTGGAATGAGCGCCCTGCCGACCTTCTGGAAACCGTTTGTAAATCCGGTTTTTGCGATTGCGATGGCGATTCTTGTGCCGATGGCACTTGCGATCCTGATCGGATATCTGACATTCTTAAATAAGATCCGCGGGGTGTATTTCTCAATTCTGTCTCAGGCAATGGCGATGATTATGAGCACGCTTCTGATCGGAAGTCAGGCGTACACAGGTGGTTCGAATGGTCTGACAGACTTTAAGACAATTTTCGGAAAGAGCATCAACTCCCCGATCACAAAGATTCAGATGTTTTATGCAACCCTGATCGCGCTGGTTCTGATTTACGGAGTCTGCCGATTCCTGACTGGTCGTCGTGTTGGTCGCGTGCTGATCGCAATTCGTGACGGAGAGAACCGTGCCGGATTCGCAGGTTACAACACCGCAAGTTACAAGGTATTTGTCTATGCGCTCTCCGCAGTCATTGCCGGAATCGCAGGTGCGCTCTATGTCGGTCAGGTCGGCATTATTTCCCCGAACGAGGTTGGCATCACCCCGTCAGTTGAGATGATCATCTGGGTTGCAATCGGAGGAAAGGGAACACTTGCAGGTCCGATCCTCGGTGCTCTTGCGGTCAACGGATTCAAGACGATCGCGAGTGAGAATTTCCCGGAGCTGTGGTCGTATTTTATCGGTGTTCTCTTTGTTGTTGTAATTTTGTGGCTTCCGGGTGGATTTGTTTCTCTGAAAGAAGTTCCGGGAAGAATCCGTCATGTGATTGAGGTCAGAAAGAATGAGAAGCCGAGGGAGACGGAGAATTTCGTCTCAGAAGAAAAGCAGAGCCGTGCACATTAATTGGTTCGTAGTGCGGGCATGATTTTCCTCTCATTCATGAGTGAGGGCGAAAGATAAGATAATTGCTGATATCGTTTTTGGTATTGAGGATAGGAAATAAGCAGAGAGACAGAGACGCGAAAGGAGAATGAATCATGGAAGTAAAAGATCCGGTTCTGGATATTCAGGATGTGAGTATAAAATTTGGTGATTTTAAGGCGATCAAGGATGTCTCCACGAGCGTCGGAAAAAATGAGATCCGGTTTTTCATCGGACCGAACGGAGCGGGAAAGACGACGATTCTCGATGCGATCTGCGGAAAGAATAAAGTCTCAGACGGACATATCATTTTCCACAGTGACAAGGATGGCGATAAAGATGTGACGAAGATGCGAGAGTACAAGATCTCGGATCTCGGAATCGGTCGAAAGTTTCAGGCACCGAGCGTATTTGGAGGCATCACGATCGAGGAGAATATTGAGCTTGCAGTCGCGAGAAAACATTCGATCTACTGCACGACATTTCTGAAACTCTCAAAAGAAAAAAAGGACTACATGAACTACGTTCTCGAGTTCATCGGTCTTCAGGACAAGCGTTTTAAATATCCCGGAAGTCTCTCACATGGAGAGAAACAGTGGCTTGAAATCGGCATGCTGATGGCGGCAAAACCACAGTTGATGCTCCTCGATGAGCCGGTCGCAGGAATGGGAAGAAAAGAGACAGAAAAGACTGCGGAACTCCTGAAAAAAATCAAGAAGGACTGCTCGATCATCGTGGTGGAGCACGACATGCAGTTTGCAAAGGATGTCTCTGACACCGTCACCGTTTTCCATGAGGGACAGGTGCTTGATGAGGGAACGATGGAGTCGGTTCAGAGGAACCAGAAGGTCATTGACGTGTATCTGGGCAGAGGCTAAAATGGAGGTGATCGGGTATGACATTTAAGACAGAAAGTTTGTATGCAACTTACGGCGAGGGAATGGTTCTGCGCCATGTAGATCTCGAGGCACCGACCGGACGGATCACTTGTCTGGTGGGAAGAAACGGAGCGGGAAAGACGACAACGATGAAGGCGATCATGGGGCTTGTGAAGACCCCGGAGGGAAGCATCCAGCTTGACGGGGAGGAGCTGATTCATCTTCCGGCTTACGAGAGAGCGAGAAGGGGAATCGGCTATGTCCCGCAGGGCAGAGAGATTTTCCCACAGTTGACGGTTGAGGAAAATATTCTTCTCGGACTGGAGGCAAAGAAGGGAAAAGGCGAGATCCCGGATTTTATTTTTGAGACGTTTCCGATCCTCAAAGAGTTTCTTCAGAGAAAGGGCGGAGATCTCTCGGGCGGACAGCAACAGCAGTTGGCAATCGCGAGAGCCGTTGTGTCAGAGCCGAAGATTTTGATTCTCGATGAGCCGACAGAGGGCATTCAGCCATCGATCATTCAGGAGATCGGAAGAGTCATCACCGGACTGAAATCCCGAATGGCGGTCTTGATTGTGGAACAGTATCTCGAATTCGTTCTGGAGATTGCAGATTACTGTTATGTGATGGAAAACGGGCGCATCATCATGGACGGTGCTCCGGCAGACCTCGATCAGGAAAAACTTCAGGCAACGATGTCGTTGTAACGTGCTGACTGGAATAGATGGAGGAGGATTTGCAAAATGAGACTGACACCGAAGGAACAGGAAAAACTCATGCTTCATATGGCAGGACAGCTTGCAGGGGAGAGACGGGCGAGAGGACTGAAGCTCAATTACGTGGAGGCAGTCGCTTACTTGAGTTCAGAACTTCTCGAGCTTGCCCGCGACGGAAAATCGGTTGTGGAGCTGATGGAGCTTGGACGAAAACTCTTAAGCGAGGAGGATGTGATGGACGGCGTTGCAGATATGGTCGGGGAGGTTCAGGTTGAGGCGACCTTCCCCGACGGGACGAAGCTCGTGACGGTTCACAATCCGATTCAGCCGGGACCGTCCTGCTGGGAGGCACGAAAAAATGCAAAGGAGGCTGGCTTATGAGACCGGGAGAGATTTTGCCCCTTGATCGGGACATCGTTTTGAATGAGGGAAAAGAGACGAGAGAGTTGATGGTGGCAAACATGGGAGACAGACCGGTTCAGGTTGGCTCTCATTTCCATTTTTTTGAAGTCAATCGCTGTTTGGAATTTGATCGAAAAGAAGCATTTGGATTCCGGCTGGATATTCCATCCGGAACTTCTGTGCGTTTTGAGCCGGGAGAGAAAAGACTTGTCAGACTCGTCGCACTTGGAGGAAAGAAAGTTGTCTACGGATGCAACGATCTGACCGTCGGGGAGGCGATTCCGGAAAATCTTGATCGGGCGCTTGAGCGTGCGAGAGCAAAACAGATGAGAGGAATTTAGATGCATAGACAAGGAGGACTGGCGAGATGAGTTTCAAAATCAGTGGAAAACAATACAGCATGATGTACGGTCCAACAACCGGAGATCGGATTCGGCTTGCAGATACCAATCTGATTGCGCGGGTGGAATACGATATGACGCGCTACGGAGATGAGATCAAGTTCGGTGGTGGAAAGACGATCCGCGATGGCATGGGTCAGTCGGTGAAGACGACGAGTGCGGACGGAGATCTCGATTTGGTGCTGACAAATGCGCTGATTGTGGATTACACGGGAATCTACAAGGCGGACATCGGAATTAAGGACGGAAAGATTGTCGGCATCGGAAAAGCGGGCAATCCGGATATCATGGATGGAATCACACCGGGAATGACGGTCGGCGCTTCGACAGAAGCTCTTGCAGCCGAGGGGATGATTGTGACTGCGGGCGGAATCGACACGCACATTCATTTCATCTGTCCGCAACAGATTGACTGCGCGCTGTTTTCTGGCGTGACGACGATGATCGGAGGAGGAACCGGACCGGCGGACGGTACAAATGCGACGACGTGCACACCGGGACCGTGGAATCTTGCGAGAATGCTCGAGTCGGCGGAGGAGTATCCGATAAATCTCGGTTTTCTCGGAAAAGGAAACTGTTCTGATGAGGCATCGCTGATCGAGCAGGTCAAGGCAGGCGCGATGGGACTCAAGATTCATGAGGACTGGGGTGCAACACCGGCAGTCATCGACCATTGTCTCAATGTCGCAGACGAGTATGATGTTCAGGTCGCAATTCATACGGATACCTTGAACGAGGGTGGATGCGTTGAGGATACGCTCAGAGTGATTAATGGGCGAACAATCCACACCTATCATACCGAGGGCGCAGGTGGCGGTCATGCCCCGGATATCATCCGCGCAGCTTCCGCTCCGAATGTGCTTCCGTCCTCGACAAATCCGACAATGCCATTTACGAAGAATACGCTCGATGAGCATCTCGATATGCTGATGGTTTGCCACCATCTCGATAAAAACATTCCGGAGGATGTTGCATTTGCAGATTCCCGTATTCGGCCGGAGACGATCGCGGCGGAGGATGTGCTTCACGACATGGGCGTTTTCAGTATGATGAGTTCGGATTCTCAGGCGATGGGAAGAATCGGGGAGGTCATCACGAGAACGTGGCAGACGGCACACAAGATGAAGGAGGAGCGAGGACCGCTTGAGGGTGATACGGAGAACGACGACAATATGAGAATTCGTCGGTACATCTCCAAGTACACGATCAACCCGGCAATCACACACGGCATCTCAGATTATGTTGGTTCTGTTGAGGTTGGAAAACTCGCAGATCTTGTGATCTGGAATCCGGCATTTTTCGGAGTAAAACCGGACATCATTATCAAGGGCGGAATGATCATTGCGTCGAAGATGGGAGATGCGAATGCGTCGATTCCGACGACGGAGCCGGTGATGTACCAGCACATGTTTGGTGCACACGGAAGAGCGAAGTATGCGACTTGTGCGACCTTCGTATCGCAGATTGCTCTAGATGAAGGGATTAAGGAGAAACTCGGTCTTCAGAAGATGATTCTCCCGGTTCATAACACGCGGAATATCTCAAAGAAGGATATGAAGTGGAATGATAAGACACCGGAGATCACCGTAGATCCAGAGACGTATGAGGTTAAGGCGGATGGAGAGCCGCTGACCTCGAGACCGGCAGAGAGACTTCCGCTGACACAGATGTATTCGCTGTTTTAAGGGCGTCGACATAATAGACCGATAGAATAGAAAATAGATCGATAGACGTAATAGAAACGGCGCCTCCGGCAGAGAAAGTCCTGTAAACGCGCTCTCGCTCCGGGTTCAACGTAACGGTGCATAAGGCTGTAAAATACACAGCCTAAGCACCGACGTTTCACACGGGTTTCCAGTGACTTCCCTGCACTGCGTCGCCTGTATCATCAATGCTTTATTATGTGTGAAACGAATTTTATGGAATTGATCGAAGATAAAATTCAGCAATAAATATTATTTGTTTTGTAAAGTAGGGGAGAGAAAGGACGGGAAGCCATGATACTTTGTGAAACGGTGCTGGGAAATCTTTCTGATGAAAAATTTTCCGGTGAAACATATAAGATTGATTATGTAGAGATCGAATGGCATGAAGCATATAAGAGAATTCACCAGAAAATGACGCAGAGCGGACGAGAAATCGGAGTTCGCCTTGGAACGGAGATTCTCACGAAGGGATTGCGTCAGGGAGATGTGCTGTGGCAGGATGGAAATGAGGTCATTGCAGTGGATGTTCCACCGTGTGAGGTCATTGTCATTCATGTGGATGCACATCATCCGAAGATGGCGCATAAAGTCTGCTTTGAGATTGGAAACAAACATGGCGCTCTGATGTGGGGTGAGGAAGACAATGAGTTCATCACTCCTTACAATGAGCCGACATTTCAGCTTCTTGCAAAACTGCATGGAGTGACTGTTGAAAAGGCAGTGAGAAAACTTGATTTTGACCGCGCAATCTCCTCAACAGTCAGCAGTCATACTCATTAAAAGAATATAAGGTTGGAAATTGAATTTTGATCCTGATGATATGATAGATGAGGCAACTTAAAGGAATTCAGAGAGAAGACGGAGGCAGAAACATGAGAAATCTGAGCGAACAGAAAAAACACTACCTGCTGTTGCAGATTAATGATGCGTTGTTTCCGATCGGAGGATACTCTCATTCTTATGGTCTGGAAACGTATATCCAAAAGGGAATTGTAAAAGATGCAAAGACCGCACGAGCTTATATCAGAAGCATGCTCCTGCACAGTTTTTGCCAGAATGAATTGTTGACGGTGGCGATGGCGTATGATCTTGCAGAACAGTTTGATTTTGCTTTAAATGGAAATCACCCAAATCGTGTAAACGTTGATATAGAAAAAAGTGTCATGCAGGATGATACATCCGAAAAAAACATGGAGATTCTGGCGCGTCTTGCAGAACTGGATGAGATGGTGACAGCGACTCGTGTTGCGATGGAGATTCGTCAAGCAGGAGAAAAGCTGGGTTCTCGTTTTATCAAGACAGTCTCGGCGTGGGAGATTCCATTTAAAAGTAAGATTTTTCATGAGTATATCAAACTTCCAGGAGCGAAGAATCATTCTGTTGTATACGGAGTTTTTTGTGCGGGAGCAGGAATTGACAGGCAGATGATGTTGGAACATTATCTCTATGCACAGACCTCCGCAATGGTCACAAACTGCGTGAAAACCGTGCCACTTAGTCAAACTGCCGGACAGCAGATTTTATTTGAAGCGCAGGAATTATTTGATGAAGTTATGACTCGATTGACTGGATTGGATGAGGATGACCTTGGTGCCGAAGCACCGGGATTTGAGATCCGTTGTATGCAACATGAGGCACTCTATTCACGCCTTTATATGTCCTAGAGTTTGGAAATAAAAGAGTTCAATTAATAAAAGTAAAAAACTGTGAAAATAAGTGAGAAGAAAGCATTGAAGATATATTTTGAAATGCCATTGAATTATTTTGCAGTTATGTTATGTGTTAAGGCGACGGAGGGCGGGAAAGTGCAGGCAAACCCGTGTGAGACGTCGGTGTTTAGGTCGCGTACTATGCGACCTTATGCACCGCTACGTCGAACCCGGAGCGAGAGCGCGTTTGCATGACTTTACCCGCCGGAGGAGCCGAATCGAAATTAGAGATACATAATTTTGAAAATTCTTTATAGCTGGAATTTATAAATGGAAAATGTGATGGTACGGGAAGAATAAGAAACGGGAGGAACAGGTAATGTCTTATGTAAAAATCGGAGTTGCAGGTCCGGTTGGATCGGGCAAGACTGCATTAATTGAGATCCTGACAAGAAAAATGGCATCGGAATACAGCATCGGTGTCATCACCAATGATATTTACACGAAAGAAGATGCGGAATTTCTCTGCAAGAACAGTATCATGCCGAGAGAGCGCATCATCGGTGTCGAGACTGGTGGCTGTCCGCACACCGCAATCCGCGAGGATGCCTCAATGAATCTTGAGGCGGTTGATGAGATGATGAGTCGTTTCCCTGACATTCAGATTATCTTTATCGAGAGCGGTGGAGACAACCTCTCTGCAACATTCAGCCCGGAGCTTGCGGACGCGACGATCTTTGTCATCGATGTCGCAGAGGGTGATAAGATTCCGAGAAAAGGCGGTCCGGGAATCACTCGCTCTGACCTGCTGGTAATCAACAAGATTGATCTCGCACCGATGGTCGGCGCAAGTCTTGAGGTCATGGAGAGAGATTCGAAAAAAATGAGAGGCGAGAGACCGTTCCTTTTTACCAATATCCGCGGAGATCAGGGTGTAGATGAGGTTGTGCGCTGGATCAAGCGAAGTGTACTTTTGGAAGAGGCAAAATAAGAAAAGCAGGAAAGTAGAAGAATTAAGAGAAAAAAGTAGAAAAACAGAGCCATAAGCCATAAAGGGAAACGTGCAAACCAGAGAAAGCAAGGAGGCAGAGAAATCCGATGAAAGAAAATCCATTTGGGCGAATTTCCACCCTGCATCTGACGGCATCTGTCTCAGAGCGGAGTAGCCAGAGCGGTCAGGCAGAGACTTATCTGAAAGAGATGAGTTTTACCGCCCCGTACAAGGTGCTCTCGCCATTTAAGCGGGAGGACGGGAGCATTGAGGTGATGATTCTCGCTGTGTCCGCCGGAATTATGGAGGGAGATACCCAGCAGATCGAGCTTGAGACAGAGACTGGTGCGGTGATGGAGTGTACCTCCCAGTCCTTTGAAAAGATCCACAAGATGAATGAGGGATGTGCAAAGCGTGAGACGCAGATTCGGGCTGCAGATGATTCCACGCTGATCTATCGCCCGCTTCCGGTGATTCCGTTTGCACAGTCGGATTTTGTGAGCAGGACAGAGATCCATCTTGCGGGCGTGAAGAGCAGGATGATCTATCAGGAGATTCTCTCTTGCGGGCGAAGTGCGAGTGGAGAGCGATTTGCCTACCGCAGATACGATGCAAGAATTCAGGTCAGACGAGAGGGAAAACTGATTTACCGCGAGAACTGTCGGTTTGATCCGAAATGTTATGAGATGGAGGAGGTCGGAATGTTTGAGGGACATTCTCATCTTGCAAACCTTCTTCTATTTGGCATAAAGATAGACGAGGAGAGGAAAAGCCAGATCCGCGAGATGTTTGAGGATGATCCGGAGATCTGTGGAGGACTCAGCACGACGGCATATGGTGATACCGTGATCCGAATCTTCGGTGATCGAGCCCAGAAATTGCAGGAAATCTGCGCTCGAATCTGTGCAGATCTTTAGGGTAAAATTTTGATGAAGAAAAAGAGGGAAGCACCCTTGCGTGAGGGGGCTTCTTTTTTTGCCCATTTTTCTTTTTTGCGAAAGTCTCGTTTGCTTCTTTCACCTGTTTTTGAAAACTCAAGATCTCCATTAAGATTTTATTTGGAAATCCAATCTCTCGTACATTGTTGGTTTTAACAATGATTGGTGTTGAAACAAAAGTAGAATCATGTAAAAATTAAATAGATTGTTTTTAAAATAACAGTTGACTTTTGGAAAAAATGTGATATTCTAAAGATACAAGATGTTGAAACAACAATTTGCAACTGTTAAAACAAAAGTGTGGGAGGTTTGCAATGATCTATACGGTAACGTTAAATCCGGCTTTGGATAAAACCGTTGAGATTCCATCTCTGACGGTGGACAGCGTCAATCGAATTACCACAATGCGGACAGATCCGGGTGGAAAGGGAATCAATGTTTCAAAAGTCATCGACAAGCTGGGAGGAAAGAGCATCGCGATCGGAATTCTCGGAGGAGACACCGGACGCAGTATCCAGACAGCGCTCAAGCGCATGGGACTTGAGACCGACTTTTGTTTTGTCGAGGGCGAGACGAGAACCAACATGAAGGTGATTGATCCGGTGAATCATACAAACACCGACATCAACGAGCCAGGAGTCACGGTTTCAAAAGAAATCCTCGATGCCCTGCTTGATGATCTGCTTGAAAAGATTTCCGAGGGCGACATCGTGGTGATCTCGGGAAGCATGCCGAAGGGATCTCCGGAAGATACCTACTATGTGTGGACGAAGGCGTGCCGGGAGAAAGGTGCAAAAGTCATTCTTGATGCAGACGGAGCCCTGTTTGCAACCGGAGTCAAGGCATCGCCGTATCTCGTGAAGCCGAACAATCATGAGCTCTCAAGATTTGCCGGACGCAAACTTGAGACCGTCGAGGAGCTTGAGGCAGAAGCGAAGAAGCTGATGCAGGATTACGGAATCAAGAAAGTTGTTGTCTCGATGGGAGGCGATGGCGCTCTGTATGTGACCGAGGAGAAGACGATCTACGCAGAGGGACTGAAGGTTCCGGTTGGAAGCACAGTTGGAGCAGGAGACAGCGTTGTCGCAGCACTCGCATTTGCAGAGGAAAACGGAAACAGTCTTGAGGACACGGTTCGTCTCTCGACAGCGACCGGCGGAGCGAATGTCATGTGCAGTGGAACGCAGGCAGCAGAGTATGAGGTGATTGAATCGCTGATGCCGAAGGTAGTTTTCCGCACACTGTAAACAGGAGACAGAACGGAAAATCCACCACCGTCGACTTGAATCAACGCAGGAACGAACGGTAATTGGAAAAATTAGAAAAAATGAAAAGAATTGAGAGAATGAAAAAATTGCAGGATTGCAAATCAGGCAAAAGTTCATTAAGATAGAAAGGAGTTTTATTATGAAAGCAAGAGGCGTAAGACTTCACGCAGCCAATGATCTGAGACTGGAGGAATTTGAACTTCCGGAGATCACCGATGACGAGATCCTCGTTAAGGTTGTTTCTGACAGTATCTGCATGTCCACCTACAAGTGTGCCATTCTCGGTACCGGACACAAGCGTGTTCATCCGGACGTTGCAGAGCATCCGGCAATCATGGGTCATGAGTTTGCAGGTGATATCGTGAAGGTTGGTAAGAACCATCAGGATACGTTCAAACCGGGAATGAAATTCACTCTTCAGCCGGCACTGAACTACAAAGGAACGATGTGGAGCCCGGGTTACTCTTACGAGTTCTTCGGCGGAGACACCACCTACTGCGTAATCCCGGCCGAGGTAATGGAGCTTGGTTGCCTGCTCGAGTACAAGGGTCGTGCATACTACGAGGCATCCCTCGCAGAGCCGATGTCCTGCAGCATCGGTGCTTTCCACGCTGCTTACCATACCCAGATGGGTGTTTACGAGCACTTCATGGGAATCAAGGAAGGCGGAAAGATGGCAATCATGGCAGGTGCAGGCCCGATGGGACTCGGTGCTCTGACCTATGCACTTCACTGCGACCGCCGTCCGTCTATGGTTGTTGTTACCGATCTGAATCAGGAGCGTCTTGACCGTGCAGGAGAGCTGTTCCCGCCGGCAGAGGTGATGGAGAAGGAAGGCATTGAGCTTCATTTTGTAAACACCGGAAATTACGAGGATCCGGTTGCAGAACTCATGAAGATTTCCGGTGGCACCGGCTACGATGACGTTCTGTGCTACGCACCGGTTGCATCCGTAGTGACCCAGTCCAGCGCAATCCTTGGACGTGACGGCTGCTTGAACTTTTTCGCTGGCCCGACCGACAAGCAGTTCAGCGCTACGATGAATTTCTACGATGTACATTACAACTCTACTCATGTTATGGGAACGACCGGTGGAAATACCGCAGATATGATCGAGTCTCTGAAGCTGACCGCAGAGGGACGCATCGATCCGGCTGTTATGGTTACCCATATCGGAGGTCTTGATGCAGCCGCAGAGACAACTCTGAATCTTCCGAAGATTCCGGGCGGAAAGAAGCTGATCTACACGCATTTGGAGCTTCCGCTGACCGCACTGACTGATCTGCGTGCAAAGGGTGAGAGAGAGAATGATTCTCGCTTTGTTGAGCTTGCAGACATTGTAGATGCACATAAGGGGCTGTGGTGCCCGGAGGCAGAGGAGTATCTGCTGTCTCACTTCACCCAGAATTAATTCGTGTCAGAATCCTGTCTGTGATTCTGACACAGACAGGAGAACTTATATATGGATTCAATGGAAATGCGCAGAGATGCGATTGTTCAACTGATCAATGAAAACGGCACAGTCAGTTTTTCCCAGATAAAAAAAGCATTTCCGCAGGTATCCGAGATGACGCTTCGCACGGATTTAAAATTCCTCGATGAGGAGCAGAGAATCCTCCGTGTACACGGGGGAGCAAGATCCGTGCAGGTGCTCATCGGAACAGATGATGATCTGAACCGGAAAGCCGTGCGGAATATTCCAGAAAAACAGAAAATAGCAGAGAAGGCGCTTGGTCTGATTCATCCGGACACGACGATTTTTCTCGACTCCGGAAGTACGGCGACGATGTTTGCCGGACGGTTTCCGGATCAGTCTAATCTGATCTACACGACAGGTCTCAGCTGTGCGACGGAACTGGCGAAACTTTCCAGTCCAACGGTGATGATTCCAGGGGGAAAACTGAACCGTTACAGCCAGAGTGTCTGTGGAATTTCTGCGATTCGGGAACTTGAGAGGGTCAATTTTTATCAGGTACTTCTGGGAGTAACCGGCTATCATCCTCAGTCAGGTTTTACCTGTGGCATCAGCGACGAGGCGATCTTAAAACAGACGGCGATCTGTCAGGCGGATCAGGTCATTGTGATGATGGATTCCTCAAAAATTGATGTAAGAAGCAGTTTCTCTATTTGCGGGCTGAAAGAAATCGACATCGTTGTATCGGATGGAAAACTGCCGGATGAATTTCTAGCAGAATGCGGAAAATACGGCGTTAAGGTATTATAGGACAGTTGATCCATTCCCCATTGATAAAAATGGAGGAGGGGTTTTCGTGAAAAATAATGTACAGAAATTCGGTAAGTTTCTGTCGGGAATGGTGATGCCGAACATCGGCGCACTGATTGCATTCGGTTTTCTTGCAGCGCTGTTTATCGACACAGGCTGGATGCCGAATGAGGGGTTTAACAGCATGGTTGGTCCGATGCTGACGTATCTGATTCCTGTGCTGATCGCATCGACCGGAGGACGGATGATCGGCGGAGACCGCGGACGTGTTGCGGGGGCAATCGCCGTGATCGGAGCAATCATGAGCAACACAAGCATTACGATGTTGATGGCGGCAATGGTTATGGGACCGTTGGCTGGCTTCTGTATCAAAAAGTTTGATGAGGCGATGGATGGTCATATGCCGGCAGGCTTTGAGATGCTGATCAACAACTTTTCAGTCGGAATCATCGGTATGATTCTGGCGATGCTTGGATATACAATTATTGGACCGGTGATGAGTGGAATTCTCATGATTCTTTCTGCCGGTGTCAATGTTCTGGTTCAGAACAGCCTGCTTCCTCTGGTGGCAATCTTTATCGAACCTGCTAAGGTTTTATTCCTGAATAATGCGATCAACCACGGTATCTTCACACCGATTGCAACGGCACAGGCTGCCGAGACCGGAAAATCTATCATGTATATGCTGGAGCCGAATCCGGGTCCGGGTCTTGGAGTTCTTCTTGCGTATCTGTTCTTCTGCAAAGATAAGACGACAAAGGATTCTGTTCCGGGTGCAGTGATCATCCATCTGCTTGGTGGAATTCATGAAATTTACTTCCCGTATATTCTGATGAACCCACTTGTCATTATTGCCCCCATTTTAGGCAGTGTAGCAGGCATTTTCTGGTTCAATATGACGGGTTGTGGTCTTGTGGGACCGGCATCTCCGGGTTCGATTATCGCGTATCTGATGATGACACCGGGAAGCGATCTGATCAAAGTAGTCGCAGGTGTTTTGATTTCCACCGGAATCTCATTTGTAGTTGCAGGTCCGATCGTGAAACTTGCAGGTGGAAAGAGTCTCGAGAACGCACAGAGTGAGATGGCATCGATGAAGGCAGAGGCAAAAGGGGAGAGTGCAGCTGCCAGTGCCGGAATTTCTGACAAGATTGAGAATACAGAGGGTGTGAAAAAGATCATCTTTGCGTGCGATGCAGGAATGGGATCTTCTGCGATGGGAGCAACGAAGTTCCGCAACCGCATCAAGGCAGAGCGCCCGGATATCTCGGTGTCGAACACGTCGGTTGACAATATTCCGTCTGACTGTGACATTGCAGTTGTGCAGACAACACTTGCAGACCGCGCAAGAAAATCTGTTCCGCAGGCAAAGTTGATTACGATTGGAAACTTCCTTGCAGATCCAGCTCTCGATGAGCTTTACGCTCAGCTGACGAAGAAGTCAGATTCCGCAAAGAATTCAACTGGTGGAGCAGAAAATGCAAATGGAAATGCAGAAACAGCAAATGCGGGAGCAGGAGAGAAGGTTTCTGCGGAGCAGATAGCTGAGGATAAGGGCAAGGCTACTGCGCGTCCGTCGATCATCATTGCAGATGGAATCAAGCTGGGACAAAAGCCGGTGACAAAGGAAGAGGCAATCCAGACAGCAGGAGAACTGCTTGAGAAGCTCGGCTATGTCGATGGAACTTATGTCACAGCGATGCAGGAAAGAGAACGTCTTGTATCGACTTATATCGGCATGGGCGTTGCCATTCCTCACGGAACAACGCAGGCGAAGGGAACCGTCAAGAAGACCGGTATCGTGTTCTTGCAGTATCCGGAGGGCGTTGATTTCGGAGCTGAGAAGGCACAGCTGGTATTCGGTATTGCCGGAATCGGTGATGAGCATCTGGAGATTCTGAGCAATCTCTGTACACTGTTGGAAGATCCGGAACGTCTGGAAAAACTCAAGACGACGAAGGATGTCGATTGGGTTCTCGAACAGCTTGCATAGACTGGTATAAAGGAGATTTGCTCGTAAATGAGAAAAGTTTTGAGTAAATTCTGAGGGAATGAGAAAAAGGCATAAATAACAAATAAGTAACACAGAAAAGGAGATCTGTCCTGAATTTCAGGATAAGATCTCCTTTTTTATTGAGAAAAAATCTCACATTAATGAAAATGATTCTCAATATCAGACTTGAAACGAAGGAGTTGCTTTGTTATGATAAAGTTTGTGAAAATTGTGTGAACAATTTTCGGATCTATGTCCATCATTGATAAAAATTAAAAAAAATTCTGTTGCAGTTCGTGCGATGCATGAACGGTAACAAGAATATTTCTAAGAAATAATAAAGATAAAACGTATTCAGGAGGTTTACAGTGAAGAAAAAGGGGTTAACAGGAATGGCGGCAGCACTGATGTTTTCTCTGTCAGTGACAAATATGTCTCCTCTTGCAGCAGTTGCAGATAATACCGGTAAGTGGGAGCAGTCTGCTCAGACTGGCGAGTGGAGCTATCGTCTGGGACAGGGACTTGTACAGAATGAGTGGCTTTTATGCCAGGGAAAATGGTATCGCTTTGATGCAAACGGCAAGATGCTTACCGGCTGGTATCAGGATCAGGAATCCAAAGTCTGGTACTATCTCGGTGCAGACGGCGTGATGGTAACCGGATGGGCACCGGTAAATGGTCGTTGGTATTATATGAATGAGAATGGTCAGATGCTGGCAAACCAGACAACCCCGGATGGTTATCAGGTAAATGCAGACGGAGCATGGGTGAATGAGGCAGGAATCGCGTACTCCGCACCGATGCAGACCGGAACGACTTCTGGCGGTTCCGGCAGTGGTTCTAAAAGTTCAGGCGGTTCAGGAGGCAGCAGCTCAGGTGGAAGCTCTTCAAACGGAAGCTCCAATTCCGGAACGACTGGTGGCAATACGTCAAATGGCGCAGACAATGCCGATGACAATAACAACGGCGACAACGGAAATAATGGTAACGACAATAATGGCAATAATAATGCTGGCGATAACAACAATGGCAATGCTTCCAATAATGGCTCAAACAACGGAGCGAATAATGGTTCTAACAATGGTTCTTCCAGTGATAACGGAGATAAGAAGGATGACGGAACAGTAACTCCGGGCGAGCCGGATCAGCCAAGCAATCCGGACCAGCCGAGTACCCCAGATCAGCCAGGCAATCCGGATCAGCCGAGCAACCCGGATCAGCCGGAGGAGACATCCCTTGTTGTGGAGAGCCAGACGAAGCTGATTGATCTTGGATGGAGTCAGTATGTGACCGTTGCATTTGCAAAGGGATATTCTCTGGAGAACTGCAAGATTCTTGTGGATGGCGTTGATGTGACGAGTGCATTCAGCAATGTAGACGATGAGGGAACTTTCGTAAAGTGGGAACTGACCGATCTGTATCCGGGTTCTCTGTCTGTTGTTGCTGAGGACGGCACAACTCAGGTCGTTTCTCTGAGCGATAATGTAGCACCGACGGCTCCGCATATTGAGAGCAAGAACACTGCACCGACAAGCTTCCTTGCACACGGTTCTGTCTATGTCTGGGATTACCATCTGACTAACTACGATGAGGATGGAAATGTGCGTGTACATCCGACAAAGACCACCTTCTCTCTGGGTCAGAAGTCAAATGCAATTCCGTTCTATTCCCCGGATGCAGAGCTGACAGAGGATGAGAGCAACCTTTACGGTGTCGGTGGACAGGCAGTGATCATGTTCAATTACACCTCTGAGGCAGACAAGCAGTGGTTTGACGCAATCAGCGATGTTGATCTTGTTGCAGACAACGGAAACAACAGCACGTTGAATGACAACTTAAATTATGAGAAGAAACTGGCAGATCACAACGGAAATGAGGTTGGTCAGATCGTGGTTCCGCTCGGTCAGTCAAACTTCTACTCCAATGGCCGTTACTATCTGAGAGTTCGCTCCGGCGGAAAGAGCACCCTGTTCCCGATCCATGTGGTAAATGGAACGGCTCCGTCGATGAAACTTGCTGAGGCAGGTTCGATCAAGAGTGGTCAGAACGTGCACTTCAAGATGGAGAACATGACTTATGGTGTGACGATGCCGATTTACCGCGTAGAGCTGACTGCTCCAGATGGAACGACGAGAGAGCTTGAGAAGATTACCGACTGGTATCTGATCGGTGACAGCTTCATTCTCTATAACGATGTGACTGCTGAGAATGGACACGACAACATTCCGGATAACGGTCTGTACACGCTGACGATCTATGCAGACGGATTCAAGAATGTAAGCACAACGTTCCAGGTTGGCGGTGTCGAGAGCACTCAGGCAGACAGCGATCTGTACGGAATCGATATGATGTCAAGTGCGACAACCGGCGGAAGCGGAAGCAGTAGCGGCGATGCATCTGATGGCGGAAGCGATACAATGTCCGCAGACCTTCTGTTTGATGCAGACTTGCTTACAAATGCCCTGCTTCTCAATGAGCTTGGCGTGAACAATGAGTATGCAACCGCAGTTGCAGATCGTTGGCTCAGCGACATGTCCGGATACGATGCAGTTCTCGACAGCAACGGGGAATTTTACAGCTTTATCGACTACCGCAATGCAGTCGAGGAAGCAAAGGTTGCAGGCAAGTATCTGACATTTGCAGACTATGTAAAGAGTGGAAATGCTGTGACGACTCCGAATCGTCCGTATGCAGTTAAGGAGGTTATGGAGGACAACCTGCTCGGTGAGACCCAGATGAACGGTTCTTATCTCGGCAAGGATGCTCCGGTTCTGACTCTGGTTAATGAGAACGGCGAGACTTTGACCGAGGCAAAGGAGAATAGCGAGGTACGTTTTGCAGGTGCAGATGAGACTTACATGGAACTGCTGATGGAGAATGCAAAGATCTTTGTCAACGGCGTAAGCTATCAGGCACTTTCTTCCGAGAAGTATCGCGTGGAGGGCAACCAGCTGATCTTTGATGCATCCGTATTTAATCTTGGAAAGAATACCTTCACTGTAAAGCTGGATGGCTACAAGGACAACATAGTAAACGTCAACGTTGCAAAGACGGTTGCAGATGCAACTCTGAGCGTGGCAGACGATCTCAAGATCGGAAACGAGGTTGAGGTTACAACCGCAGATGAGAGCGGTGATTTCTTCCGCTACATCAATAAAGTAGAGCTGACAAGACCGGATGGAACGGTTAAGACGGTTCTGCCGGATGGTCAGGAGAGCGTTTATGAGAAGGTTGGATATGAGGTTTCCGGAAATGTCCTGACTCTCGGAAAAGATCTGTTCACCGAGGCAGGTGCTTACAGATTAGAGATCTATGCAGAGTACTATGAGGCACAGGAGATTTCCTTCAATGTGGAGCTTGACAACAGCAACATCGACGGAGAGGACCTTGAGCCGGCAAAGATTCAGAAGGTTGAGAAGAGCTGGTTGGGTAGCGACTACACTCTGGTCTTCGGAATGGGAAATGACGACTGGATGAATGCAATCACCGAGATCACTGTAAATGGTAAGGCTTATGAGGCAGGTTTTGTATACAATAATGCAAAGTATTCTCTGTCTGTAACCGATGGCAGAATTTCTCTTGGCGGTGCAGAATTTACGGAGGACATCAATGAGATTGAGATCTCCGCTGAGGGCTACAAGAATCTGATCCTGAAAGTTCAGAAGGACGGCACGATTGTCGATGAGGACAGCGAGGTTGATGAGCTTGCACCGGCAGTTGTAAAGAGCGCAGAGAAAGACTTCTTTGGCGATTACTCTCTGATCTTTGGAATGGGCAATGATGATTGGATGAAGGCGATCACTGAGGTTACTGTAAATGGTGAGACCTATGAGCGTGGTTATGTATATAACAATGCAAGCTACTCTCTGGCAGTAACGGATGGCAGAATCAAACTCGGAAATCAGGGATTCACCGAGGATGTCAATGAGGTAGTCATTTCTGCTGAGGGTTACGAGGATCTGACTGTAAGCGTCAACAAGGATGGAAGCCTTGCAGATTCCGATGACAACGGCGATAACGGCGAGATCGGAGACGAGGACGGAAAGCTCGAGCCGGCTGAGGTTAAGAGTGTCGAGAAGAGCTTCTTTGGTGGCGATTATACGATTGGATTCGGAATGGGAAATGACGACTGGATGAACGCAATCACCGAGGTTACCGTAAACGGCGATGCCTATGAGCAGGGTTATGTATGGGGAGATAAGCATTATTCCCTTGCGAAGACGGATGGAAATGTAAAGCTTGGCGGTGAGAGCTTCACTGAGGATGTCAACGAAGTTGTGATCTCTGCTGAGGGCTATAAGGATCTGACACTCTGGATCACGAAGGACGGAAAGCTGACCGAGGAGCCGGCAGATGATGAGGAGATCAGTACCACTGAGACGACGATTGCAGACGCAGAGGTTGTTGCAAAGGATGCAGATGATGCGGAGAAGATCGCTTCTGAGGACGAGATCACCGCAGACGTTTCCGAGAATGAGAATCAGGATGAAAAGACTGAGGATCAGGAGAAGGAAGACAGCGCAGATAAAGCAGACGCAACTGAGGATGCAGATGTAGTGGATGCTGAGATTGCAGATGCAGACGATGAGATCGCTGAGGATGAGACAGTTGCAGATGATCAGGATGATCAGAACGACCAGGCGGATGACGCAAATGATGCTGATCAGGCAAAAGACGCTGAGGAGATCGACGACGAGACGAGTGAGAAGGATGCTGAGGAAGCCTAAATTCCAAATTTTAGAAGTTTTTAGTTAAACATGTTCACTCAAATAATTTCTAAAAAGTGACATACAGAAATAAACAAACGGAAATAAATAAAGTGAATTAAGAATCAAATTTGAGAGATCCCCAGTTCCGGGAAGTGTCGGTTCTGGGGATCTCTTTTTTATGTGTTTGTTTGGAAATGATTCGTTTTATAGGTTCTTTGAGAAAAAAAGGATAGACAGAATCGCTTTAGCATGCTACTATGGTAACGTGAGCAAAAAAGAACGGCACCGGATTGCAGATTGTCTGACATTTCAAGGAAGAGAAAAAGAAAAAACAAGAAAAATCGAAAAAACTGAGAAAGGCCAAATGATATGTGGTTCGCAGAATGTAGGAATGCATTTAGAAAAATGTAGGAGTACATTCAGAAAGAGGAGGAAAATTATGAAAAAGAGAATGGTAAGCCTGATGATGGCAGGAGTGATGGCAGTATCTTTAGCTGGATGTGGTGGCGCAAAGACAGAGACAACGACCGCAGAGACCAAGGCAGAAGAGACGAAGGCTGATGAGAGTCAGGCAGAGGAGACTTCCGCAGAGGCAAGTGCAGAGAATGCAGAGAGCGCAGAGGCAGCCGGCGATCACGCAGGCAAATTTATCGTAGGATTTGATCAGGATTTTCCGCCGATGGGTTTTGTCGGAGATGACGGACAGTATACCGGATTTGATCTGGATCTCGCAAAGGAAGTTGCATCTCGTCTGAATCTGGAATTTGTTCCACAGCCGATCGCTTGGGATTCCAAGGATATGGAGCTGAACTCCGGAACGATTGATTGTATCTGGAACGGATTTACGATGAACGGCAGAGAGGATGCTTATACCTGGAGTGAGCCGTACATGAACAACTCTCAGGTTGTTGTTGTAAGCGCAGATTCCGGCATTGAGAAACTCGCTGATCTGGCAGGCAAGATTGTTGAGGTTCAGGCAGATTCCTCCGCAGAGGCAGCTTTAAAGGACAACACCGAGCTTTCTTCCACCTTTGGAACGCTTCAGACAACACCGGATTACAACACTGCATTCATGGATCTTGAGATGGGCGCAGTTGATGCAATCGCAATGGATGTCATCGTTGCAGGTTACCAGATTGAGCAGAGAGATGACGGAGGCAAGTTCAAGATTCTTGATGAGGATCTTGCATCTGAGGAGTACGGCATTGGCTTTAAGAAGGGCAATGAGGAGCTGAGAGATAAGGTTCAGGATACTCTTGAGGAGATGGCAAAAGACGGCAAGCTCGAGGAGATCTCCAACGAGTGGTTTGGTCGTGACGTTACCACGATCGCAAAATAAAAAAAGAAAAAAGTTTTAAAAAGAGTTTTTAGAGGAAAAGGAGCAGAGAGATAGATATGCAATGGAATACGATGTTTTCGCAGTTAGCCGGAGGAATGCTGGTCAGCACACAGATATTTGTGGTGACACTGGTCTTCTCTCTGCCCCTGGGACTTCTGATTTCGTTTGGTAGAATGTCGAAAAACCGTGTGATTCAGGGAATTGTCAAAGCGTATATTTCCGTGATGCGCGGAACACCGCTGATGCTTCAGCTGATGGTGGTTTATTTTGGACCGTATTACCTGTTCAAGATCAAGATCGGAAATGGCTACCGTCTGTGGGCAGCATTCATCGGATTTATCATCAACTATGCAGCATACTTCGCTGAGATTTATCGAAGCGGAATTCAGTCTATGCCGGCGGGACAGTATGAGGCAGCAAAGATTCTGGGATACAGCAAGCCCCAGACTTTTTTCAAGATCATTCTTCCTCAGGTGATGAAGCGGATTCTGCCGTCGATCACGAACGAGGTGATTACTCTGGTCAAGGATACGTCCCTGGCGTTCTCGATCAGTGTTCTTGAGATGTTTGCGATTGCAAAAGCGCTTGCATCTTCACAGACAAGTCTGATGCCGTTTGTGGCAGCTGGAGTTTTCTATTATGTATTTAACCTGATTGTGGCAGTCGCAATGGAGTACATTGAAAAGCGACTTTCTTATTATCAGTAGGCGGAGGATATCAGATATTATGAATTTACTGGAAATGAAAAATGTAAAAAAGTCCTTTGGCGATCTCGATGTTATCAAGGACATCTCGCTTTCTGTCGGAGAGGGTGAGATTGTCTCGGTGATCGGACCGTCGGGTTCCGGCAAATCCACCCTGCTGAGATGCGCCACAATGCTTGAGACAATGGACAGCGGAGAGCTGATTTATCTCGGACAGAAAGCGGGCTGGACCGGTGCAGACGGAAAAGTCGTCTATGCTCCGACAAAAGAGCTGAGAAAGATTCAGGAAAATTACGGTCTGGTTTTCCAGAACTTCAACCTGTTTCCGCACTTTTCTGTTCTGAAAAATGTCATGGATGCGCCGATCAGTGTGCAGAAGCGTGACAAGGAAGAAGTCAGAAAGACGGCGATGGAGCTTCTCAAAAAGATGGGGCTTGCGGACAAGGCGGATGCCTATCCGTGCCAGCTTTCCGGTGGCCAGTGTCAGCGTGTGGCGATCGCCCGTGCACTTGCGCTGAATCCGAAGATCCTGTTCTTCGATGAGCCGACTTCCGCCCTCGACCCGGAGTTGACCGGAGAGGTGCTCAAGGTCATCAAATCTCTGGCGGATCTTCACATTGCGATGGTTATCGTCACTCATGAGATGGCATTTGCGAGAGACATTTCCGACCGCGTGATTTTCATGGCAGGTGGAGTGATTGTCGAGGAAGGAAAGCCGGAGCAGGTATTTGCATCTGACAATGAGAGAACGAGAAGTTTCCTCGGACGATACGGAGAGATGCTCAAATAATTTTTTGGTAATTATTGAAAAAAATCCTAAAAAAACAAGATGTCGCTGTGCAGGTGGCATCTTGTTTTTGCGTTAAAGTTCTATTATAATAAAGCGTGTGTTTCTGAAAATGATGAGCAGAATCTGAAAAGGCAGAAATACGAGAAAGAATATTTGACATAATATTTGAGGAGGACAAGACAGTGGCAATCAGAATTGGTATTTTTGGATATGGCAACCTTGGAAAAGGCATTGAGTGTGCAATCAAGCACAACCCGGATCTGGAGTTAAAGGCAGTATTTACGAGACGTAATCCGGATAGCGTAAAGATCCTCACCGAGGGTGTAAAGGTATGTTCCGCAGAGGATGCTCCGAAGTGGAAGGATGAGATTGATGTCATGATTCTCTGTGGCGGAAGCGCAACCGATCTTCCGGTTCAGACCCCGAAGCTGGCTGAGTACTTCAACGTAGTGGACAGCTTTGATACCCATGCAAGAATTCCAGAGCACTTTGCAGCAGTTGATGAGGCAGCAAAGAAGAGCGGACATGTCGGAATGATTTCCGTAGGTTGGGACCCGGGTATGTTCTCCTTAAATCGTCTGTATGCAAACTGTATTCTTCCTGGTGGCCATGATTACACCTTCTGGGGAAAGGGCGTGAGCCAGGGTCACTCTGATGCAATCCGTCGCATCGCAGGTGTAAAGGATGCAAGACAGTACACGATTCCGGTTGAGAGCGCACTCGAGGCAGTTCGCAGTGGAAAGAATCCGGAGCTGACAACCAGAGAGAAGCACACCCGTGAGTGCTTTGTTGTCGCAGAAGAGGGTGCAGACTTAAAGAAGATCGAGGAAGAGATCGTTACGATGCCGAACTACTTTGCTGATTATGATACTACCGTTCATTTCATCAGCGAGGAAGAGCTTCAGCGCGACCATGCAGATATCCCGCACGGCGGATTTGTAATCCGTACCGGAAGCACTGGCTGGAACGATGAGAACAAGCATGTGATCGAGTACAGCTTAAAGCTGGATTCCAACCCGGAGTTTACCTCCTCCGTTCTGGTAGCTTATGCGCGTGCAGCCTACCGCATGAACAAAGAGGGTCAGACCGGTTGTAAGACCGTATTTGATGTCGCTCCGGCATACTTAAGTGCACAGGATGGCGCAGAGCTGAGAAAGCATATGCTGTAAGGTTGGGCGTTTAGGCTAAAAAGCAAAGCAGAAGCTAAGGCACGAATAAGAAACAGCTAAAAACAAGTACAAGACAAATAAGAAACGAATAGAAGTGCAGAGACGTGTCTGGGACCGGAGGAGTGGTTTCAGGCACGTTTTTATAAGCAAGAAAGAGACAGGGTCGGGAGAAAGAAATATGCTTTATACATATCCTCATTATTACAAAAAATTCCATTGCACGGCATCAGAATGTGAAGATACCTGCTGTGCCGGCTGGGAGATCATGATTGATAAAAAATCGTTGGAGAAATATAAGAAAGCGGAGGGACCGTTCGGGAACAGGCTTCACAATTCAATCAATTGGCGGGAAGGTTCTTTCAGTCAGTATCATCATCGTTGTGCGCTTTTGAATGAAGACAATCTCTGCGATCTCTACACGGAGATGGGACCGGATTCGCTCTGCCGGACTTGCCGGACTTATCCGCGCCATATCGAGGAATTTGACGGGGTGAGGGAGTATTCGCTTTGCATGTCCTGCATGGAGGTTGCAAAGATTGTTCTCGGGACAACGGAGACGGTGCGTTTTCTCTCAAAGGAAGATGAGAGGGAGGAAAATGAGGACGCGTATGAGGATTTTGATTTCTTTCTCTACACGAAGTTGACGGATGCAAGGGAAAGACTGCTTGAAATTCTTCAGGACAGGACATTGAGCACCCATGTGCGGATGGAGCTCGGTCTTGCGCTCACGCATGATTTGCAGAGGCGGATTCGCGATGGAAAACTCTATGAGGTGGATGCGATTTTGGAGCGATTTGGAGAGAGTGAGCGAGTTGAAATTCTTCGCAAAAATCTTGAGAGAAAGAGAAGTTCTCAAAAAGTGAGTTTAGAAAGAGCAAACTCTGAAAAAATGAACTCAAAAAAAATGAACTTGGAGAAAACAGACGGCGCTTCTCGCTATGAGCTGATGTGTGCTCTCTATGAAGCGCTTGAAAAACTCGAACCTCTGCATCACCACTGGCCGGATCACCGCGTAAAGATGAAACAGACTCTCTATGAAAATGGGAAATCGGAATACGACAGACAGAGAGAGGCGTTTCGTGCATCTGAGATGGGAGAGCGCGTGGAACTGTTTTTGGAGCAGTTGATGGTCTACTTTGTGTTCACTTATTTTTGTGGGGCGGTCTACAATGAGAATGCCTACGGAAAGTATAAGTTCTCACTCGCGTGTACGATGCTTCTTGAGGATATGGCACAGGCAGTCTGGGTGCAGAGAGGAAAGCATGAGGAGAAGGCGCAGAACCTTGATAGAGCGGAGCGTGTGAAAAAGAATTTGGATGCAACAGACGCAGAGGAAATGGAGCTTTGGCTTGCGGATCTTGTGCACCGTTTCTGCCGGGAGGTCGAGCACTCTGAGGAAAATCTGAATGCGCTCGAGGATGCGCTGATGAAGAACGCAGAGTTTGGAATTATGTCATGGATGGAAGCGCTTGAGGAAAATCCGCAAAAACGCT